>Ga0255767_1000046_pt1 | contig 98540 bp, 90 predicted proteins | sample 071ome_24_FD_179967 | JGI IMG/M metagenome (GOLD analysis project Ga0255767, IMG submission 179967) | Coastal salt marsh microbial communities from the Groves Creek Marsh, Skidaway Island, Georgia - 071402CT metaG (version 2) | ecosystem: Environmental > Aquatic > Marine > Intertidal zone > Salt...
TTGGTTTTCTGATACGACACGAAGGCGACCAGTGCCATAAAGAAAATACAGCTTAAGAGAGTCAGCGTGAGGTCAGCGAGGTTCAATTGCGTAGTCCGGTGCGACGTTATTGTTCTTGTTAGCCAGGGCCTTAGTCTAACGCAAAGAGGCGCCATCTGCTGACCCCATTCATCTGTGTTAGCATGCCGGATGTTTTTTATCGGGGAATCGCCATGAAATTTAATTGCTGCTCACGCCGAAGCGTATCTGTCCTGCCTTTCTTGCTGATACCTGCCCTGCTGTTCGCCAGTTCGATTAGCGCTCAAGATGTGATGGATCAGGTTGAACATAAGTATGCCGACAGCGACGGAGTCTCTATTCACTACGCCAAGATGGGTAGTGGCCCGCTGATGGTATTCATCCACGGATTTCCTGACTTCTGGTATTCCTGGCGCCATCAAATGGCCGGACTGGCAGATCAGTATACTGTGGCCGCTCTGGATACCAGAGGCTACAACCTGAGCGACAAGCCTGGGGGGGAAGCAAATTATGATATGACACTGCTGACTGCTGATGTCGCCGCGGTCATCAGGGCAGAAGGCGAAAGCAGCGCCGTGGTCGTCGGTCATGACTGGGGAGGAGGCATCGCCTGGAGTTTTGCTGCCGCTTATCCGCAGATGACCGAGCGGCTGATTATCATGAACCTGCCCCATATCAAAGGATTGCAGAGAGAGCTGGCCAGCATGGGCCAACAGCACAGTAATTCGCAATATGCGCGCAATTTCCAGCAGCCAGACTCCCATGAAAATATCAGTCCTGCCGGTCTGGCCATGGCGCTCTCTCAGGGTGACGACGCCCTGCGCGAAATCTATCTTGCAGCCTTCGAGAACTCGAGCACTGAATCGATGATGAACTACTACCGCCGCAACTATCCCCGCGAGCCTTATGTGGGTGGTCCCTGGGCGGAGTTACCCCGAATTCAGGCGCCTGTGCTGCAGTTTCACGGGCTCAATGATACCGCACTGCTGGCGCCCGCTCTCAACAACACCTGGGAAGAGCTGGAACAGGACTGGACCCTGGTGACCATTCCCGGTGTGGGACACTGGCCACATCATGAGAAGCCCGACATGGTGACAAACATGATGCGGGCGTGGCTGAGCTTGCATGAGTGAAACCGCGGTTTCCTGATTATCAACTTCGTTGCGGATGGAACGCGCTGCTGCCGCGGCGCACGCCATCTCCTGCCCTGAGTTCACAGGTCGACGCTGACGTTGCCATTATCGGGGCAGGCTACACCGGCCTCGCTATCGCCAAGCGCTGGCATGACCACTTCCCGGATCACCATATTGTCCTACTCGAGGGCAGTGAGATCGGTGAGGGAAATCCGGGTCGAAATTCGGGATTCCTGCTGGAAACAGCCCTGGCTGAAGACGCCGATGCCGATAATCTTGAGCGCGTGCGGCAGGGCAATCAGATGATATCCGAGACCCTACAGGACATGTTGCGGGAGGTAGAGCTCTCAGGAGAGTACGTTGACATAACACGCGCCGGAACCTTCCGTGCCGCTGCCAGCGACATCGGCGCTCGCTCAATAGCAAGATATGAGACCTTCTTACAGGCAGCCGGGCTGCCTTTCGAGAGACTTAGCCGGGATGAACTGCGGGCCCGGATCGGCAGCAGCTACTTCCAGGAAGGGCTGTACTCGCCACACTGCTATCTCGCACAGCCGGCGCAGCTTATACGCGCACTGTTCAAAACCCTGCCGGATTCTGTCGTCTGTTATGAAAACACGCCGGCGCTGCAGATAAACAACCGTCAGCAAAAATGGCAGATCACTACAGCGAATGGTGGTGTCAACTGCAAACGCCTGTTCCTGGCCAACAACGCCTTCGCAAAATCCCTCGGTGTCGCCAGTAGCCGGCTGGCGGCAATGTTTACCTATGCAGGATTGACACCCAGTCTCCCTGACGCCCTGAGCGATACACTGGGCTCCGACCAGAACTGGGGTTTGCTGCCAACCCACCGCCTCGGCAGCACCCTGAGGCGAACTCGGGACAACCGCTTGTTGATCAGGTCGGCTCATGATTACGAAAAAGAAGCGAAGCCCGAAAACATTCAGAAATTACTCACCCAGAAGCTTCATGACCGGTTTCCTCAGGTAAAAGAGATCGGGCTGGAGTCTTGCTGGGGCGGTGCCGTCGGATTTACCTATAACGGTGGTTTGGTGTGGGGCGAAGAACGACCCGGACTGTTCGTCTCTGCCGGCTGCAATGGCGGCGGAACCGTGAAAGGCACTCTGCTCGGAAAATTACTGGCTGATTTAGCTGCGGGTAATAAAGCGCCAGACGTCACTCGTTTATTCGGATCAGCGAGCTGGATGCCACCCGACCCGATCCGGGCTGCGGCTTTCCATACGGCGTCCCGCGTTGAAGCATTCTTCGGCAAAGCTGAAATGTAAACCGGCTTTCGTCTGTGTTCTAATTCGGCAACTCCCGGATCGGATTACTGCTAAATGGAAACCCCTGTAGATCTCGGCCCACTGTCTCTGGTACCAGCCAGTGTTGCGATCTTGCTGGCTTTTCTTACCCGAAATACTGTGTTCTCGCTGGCGGTGGCCTGTCTTGCCGGCGTGCTGGTAGCAGGTGACAACCTGCTGGGGTTTCCCCGCCTTCTGGTCAGTGCGCTGGGCAATGAAGATTTCTCCTGGATCTTTCTGCTGGAACTGTTCATCGGGATACTCATTGCCTTTTTTCAGCGAACCGGCGCCATCCTCAATTTTTCCAGTTTCATCGAACGACGTCGCATGACACGTAAGCGCGTGCAGCTGATCGCCTGGTTCATGGGCATGTTCGTCTATTTCAGCGATTATTTCAGCCCACTGTTTGTCGGCTCAACGATGCGCGCACTCTCTGATCGCTTCAAAATTTCACGGGAAAAGCTGGCTTATATCTGCGATTCAACCTCCGCCCCCGTCAGTATATTGGTGCCTATCACGGGTTGGGCGGTGCTGGTTGCAGGCCTGATCGTGGGCATGGGGCCTATCGAAGACGCAGCCGATGCCATGGCAGCATTTATCCTGTCCATTCCATACAACTTATACTCTATCCTTGCCGTCATGATGGTGGGTCTGATCGCGGCTGGGATCCTGCCTGATTTCGGACCCATGAAAAAGGCTGAAGAGAGAGCGCGCAATGAAGGCAAGCTGACGCGTGAAGACGCCCAGCCTTTGATGGCCGACGAATTGACAGGCATCGACCCCTACCCCGGCATTCAAACCAGTTTATTCTGGAATTTTGTATTTCCGGTCCTGCTGGTCATCGGGTTTGCAGTGGGTTCAGTGACGCTGACAGGCAGCGCTAGGCCAATGGAATCATTCCTGCTCGCTTCAGTGATGGCCGCAATTGTCATGCGCATCCAAGGCATTCCCCTGGCAGAGATTACCGACACCGCCATGGCCGGTATCAAGGGGATTATGCCGGCCATTATCATCCTTGCCTTTGCTTATGCCCTCAACGATCTGTCTGCCACTCTGAATACCGCTGATTACATCATTTCGGTGACTGAGTCGTGGCTGACGCCGAAAGTACTGCCGGTGCTGGCATTTCTCATCACCGGTTTTGTGGCCTTCTCAACCGGCACTTCCTGGGGTACCTATGCAATCATGATACCCATTGCGGTACCGCTGGCATTCAGCTTTTCAGCCAATGAGCTGGATACGGTGGTCTACGCAACCATTGCGGCAGTTTCCGGGGGCGGCGTATTTGGCGATCACTGCTCGCCGCTGTCAGACACCTCAATACTGGCTTCAACAGGAGCCGCTTCCGATCACATTGATCACGTCAAGACACAGTTGCCCTATGCAGCAATTATCGGCGGTATCTCCATTCTGCTCTATCTGGCCATTGGCATGACCATGTGAATCGGACACCGTTGAACCCGCGTCTTTTACAGGCGAGGGCATTTTCACTACACTTCAGGTCACTACACAACACTGTTCCTGACACAGCCGCAGGTTCGGCGACAAGGTGCACGCTTATGAATCGCACAAGAGACCGTTTCCCGAATCCCCGAATTATCTGGAGCGCAGCTATGCGGATCCCCGTCCTGTTCGCAGTTTTCCTGCTATCGCCCCTGACTCTCGGCCAGATCGCACCGGAGGTGCTCACGGTTGAAACCCTGCCGGAACCGGGGCCAAACTGGTTTCTTGGCAAAACCTGGTCAGGTGGCGCCCACATTTTTGATGCGCACAGTGGCGAAATGATGGGGATGGTCTCGCTGGCCAAGAACGCCCCTACGCTGATCGCCAACCCTGATAAACGGGAAATTTACGCCGCAGAGTCCTACATGACCCGTGAAACACGGGGAACGCGCACCGATATCGTCGCTATCTATGATTACGACAACCTGCGAACGGTTGCCGAAATCGAAGTGCCGAACCACATTGCCAGACTGCCGGTTAAAAGGCATCTTGGCCTTTTGAACAACGGCAGGCATCTTGCCGTCCTGAATATGAATCCCGGTCACTCAGTCAGCATTGTCGACGTCGAAGATCGAATTTTTGTCGACGAGATCTCAACGCCGAGTTGTGCAGTGATCATGCCAGTGGCTGAAAATGACTTTTTGCAGGTATGCGGCGATGGGACTCTACAGCTCATTCAACTGGATTTGAGCGGTTTTCAGCAAAATCGCGAACGCAGCACGGTTTTTTTCAACGTGATCGACGACCCGGTTTTCGACCGCGTCGCAAGAAGCGCTGACGGCTGGATTCTGCCGACCCATGGCGGAATGATTTATGAAGTCAGCACCGATGACGACGAAATCCTGATTGGAGAAGGCTGGAGTCTCATCGCTGAGGGTGAGGAGTCCTGGAGGCCAGGCGGGGATGAATTTATCAGCGCGCATCAAGAGCTCGGTTTACTCTATGTTGCCATGCACGAGGGGAGCGTCGATACCCACCATCAGTATGGTGACGAGATTTGGCTGTATGACCTTGAGACCAGACAGCGCCTTCACCGCCATGCGCTGGAAGTCCCGGTGCGGAGCCTGATGGTTACTCAGGAATCGAATCCCAAGCTTATTGTCTCTGATGAAGCTGGTGGAACTCAGGTGTTTGATGCGGTCAGTTTCAAACACGAACGCTCAATTGAAACTCCGGCGTCTGTCCATTTCGAAGATTTCTAATTCAGGCCGGGCTGTCCTTTCCTTGAAGGGCCCGGACAACAGGGAAGCATGTAATGAACCTCGAGAAGATTGTTGATCAGACCTTCTACTGGATCGATGAAAATGCCCGCAGGTCGGCCATGGCGCTGTCGCAGAAGCTGTCCCGGCGTAATTTCCTATCACGTCTGGGTATGCTGATCACCGGCGCTGCCGCTTTTCCCCTGCTTCCGGTAAAAAGGGCCTTTTCTCAGAGCGCCGTACAAGAAGTCGGCGATCCGCAAAGTTGCGATTACTGGCGCTATTGCGCACTCAGTGGGTTTCTGTGCACCTGCTGCGGCGGCAGCAATACCTCCTGTCCACCGGGCTCGCAGCCCTCTCCTATCGCCTGGGTCGGAACCTGTCACAACCCCGCGGACGGCCGCGATTATCTGATGTCCTACAATGATTGCTGTGGCAAGACGGAGTGCAACCGCTGCGAATGCCACAACACCGAAGGGGACAGGCCGCTCTACTTCAACAGCAACAGCAACACCGTCTACTGGTGTTTTGGTACAGAAGATACCAGCTATCACTGCACAGTTTCGATGGTGCTGGGAACGGCCGATTAATCCGGTCATGGCAATGAGATTCTGGACCGCTGTCATCCTGCTTACTGTAAGTCTGCCGTCATTCGCCGCGCTGCAGGCCAGCAATCCCCGATCCAATTACCTGCTTTACTGCAGCGGTTGTCACCTGGTCAATGGCACAGGCAACCATCCGAATGTTCCGACTCTGCATGATGAACTCGGGCGAATGCTCAGCGTGCCGGCCATGCGCGCTTATCTCGTACAAATACCGGGAGCCGCTCAGGCACCCATTGATGATGCAGCGCTTGCTGATGTCATTAACTGGGTTTTGCGGCAGTGGAATAGCGAAACGCTCCCTGTAGATTTTGAGGAACTCACGCTGGAGGAAGTCTCTGCTGCGAGACGTGAAATCCTGGCCGATCCGCTGGCTTATCGAATCCGGCACTGGAAAGCCTTCGAGCCTTGAGCAGGCCACCGCGCAGCATGCCGGCGTGATAACAGACAGCGACCGGTAGAGACATCCGGGCCGACCTCACGGTCAACTATCCTTGCGCAGATCGACTCTGGGCTGCCCACAAATAAACCGGCAAGGCACACGACAGGCCCACAAACAGATTAAGCACAATGAACCTGAGGGGTGCAGGACCCTTCTCTTTCTGACTCAGCATGAATGCCCAAAAGACAAGCGATGAGATGACGACGTCGAGGGTAAAGCCGGCGGCTGCGCCATTTATCAGCGCACCCTCTATCAGCGGCATCACTCCGATGCCTTCCGACCTTAGAAAACGTCAGAAACAGTAATAAGGCACCACGGCGCCGAAGATTGCCGAAACCAGATAGAAAGTCTTCAGATTTTTAGTCACGATGTCACTCCTTTATTAATGCCGGTAAACCCGCAGGGCGCGCAGAGATTGCGAAGGAAATTGCCACAACACACGCCACTGTGCAGCCGGCGGGCAGAAGCGGCCACCTGTCATCCGCGCGCAGGCAGTGAATCAACCAGCTGTTTCAGCGTATCCGCGCAGTCCGAGCGGACCTTAAGATGCAGTAATTCATCCGCACGGGTGAGACCCTGATTAATACACAGAATAGGGATGTCATGATCATGGGCGAATCTACAGTAGCGGAAACTGGAATACACCATCAGGGAAGATCCTACCACCAGCAGGGCATCGCACTGACTCAGCTGCTCGAATACGTCGCCGATGATTTGTTTATCGACCGAACCGCCATAAAAAACCACATTGGGTTTGATTAAACCGGAGCAATGGGCACAGCTGGGCAGCTGCATCTTTTCCAGAGCAGCGCCTTCAATTTCTGCATCACCATCGGGTCGCTGCCGGACCGTGAGATGATCAAGGTGGCTGTTGTGGGCCGCTAACCATTGCTGGACATCCGCACGCGCAGCAATTTCTCCGCAGTCCATACAAATCACCTGATCGAGACGCCCGTGCAGATCGATCACCCGCTGATGACCGGCCTTCTGATGGAGACGATCGATGTTCTGGGTCACGAGACACTGAACATAGGACTGCGCTTCCAGATGGCTCAGCGCCAGATGAGCCGGATTAGGCCGGGCGCTCGCCACGTTGGGCCATCCCTTGTAACTGCGCGCCCAGTACCGTTTGCGTACAACAGCATCACGCATAAATTCGCCGTGCTGAATCGGTTGACTGGAAGTCCACGCGCCGGTTGCATCACGATAGGTCGGGATACCGGAGCTCTGGCTGATCCCGGCTCCGGTCAGCACCATGAGCCGGGGATGCTCAAGGATAAAGTCCCTGAGCTGACGCACGCTGGCCTCCCGCGTCATGCGGACCCCTCTGACTGCGAGATCGAAAAGCCCGAAACAGCACGATGTCTGACCGGACGGCTTTGTCTCGCCGCGGCCGCCAGCTTCTCGTTACGCAGAACCGGGATATCCTTATCCGTCACGAGCAGCAAGCCGGTTACTGAGCAACCGTGCCGGGCAGCACTTCAAAGCCTGCATTAAAACTCACCAGGACCGAAGCAAGCTGCCCGAGTACAGCAGCATTACCGTCGACTGATCCGACCCCGCTCTGCAGCTGCTCGGCAAGGGATGCTCTCCCCATAATCACCGTTTCCAGATCTACCCGGTTGATTGTGATGGTGGCATCGGGCTCGTCAGACTGATAGCCCTGTATATTTGTCAGAGTGCCACCACTCAGCTCAATCACGAACTGTTGTCCGTTATCCGGCGTGATGAAATTGAGAACAAATGCCAGACCATCGGCCCGCTCTGAATCAACCCGAGTCGCCATCGCATCCCACCACTGGCTGGTCGTCATCGCTCGGGCCAGACTGGGGCTGGTTCCCCGGGGGGCAGGCACGCTGCCGGTGCCGTTTCTCAGTTCTTGCGCTGAGGCCAGGAACACGTTGCGCATACTGGCGCTCTCATACTGGTATCCCAACTGTTCAAAAACATCAGCCAGCAGGTCTTTCGCGCCGGTATTCTCCGGCTCCGCGTAGACCAGTTTGTTAAGAAGCTCCATCGCCAGACGGTAATCGCCCGCCGAAAACAACTCACGGGATTTAGTCATGATGGCCGCGGCTCCCCCCATCATCTCCACATACAGCGGCGCCGAATCGGAAGGGGAGAGCGGTGCCAGGGTTGCCGGATTACCATCCCAATATCCGAGATAGCGGTTCAGCACTGCCCGCGAATTGTGAAATTCCGAACCGTGATACTGGCGCACAGACCATTGCTGCTGAAGACTGTCGGGCACCTTGTACTCGTTGTGGATCTCGTTGATGGTCACTCCCTGATTTGCCAGATTGAGTACCTGATTGTTCAGATTGGCATAGGCATCCCGCTGCGCCCGCATGACCTGCTGGATGCGCTCGTTACCCCACCGGGGCCAGTTATGAGAAGACACCATGACCTCTGCGTGTTGCCCATACCGGTACAGCGCCTCGTTAATGCCTTTCGACCAGGCTAATGCATCGCGCACCAGCGCGCCGCGAAGCGTGTAGATGTTATGAACCGTGGCAGTGATATTTTCTGCTGCCCAGAAAACCTTCTGGTCCGGAAACCAGGTATTCATTTCTGCAGGCGCTTCGGTGCCGGGCGTGTTCTGAAACACAAGGGTCACCCCGTCAATGACGTGGGTTTCATAGTCTGCTTCTATCACCAGGCTAGGGGCGATCAGGCCGGTAGTACCGGCTGAAAGCCCTTTGCCGATCGCTGAGTCAACCTGCCCGAAAGGACTGGAGGGAATCAGCCGTCCGTACTGCAGTGATGCACGACGAGACATGGCGTTACCCGCATAAACATTCTCTGAAATCGCTTCCTGCATGAAGCCTGCCGGCGCAATGACCTGAACCGAATCTGCGGCGACCTCAGCTTCGCTGATAACGCCCAGAACCCCGCCAAAATGGTCTATGTGGGAATGGGAATAAACGACTGCTTTTATCGGGTAGTCACCGAGATGTTCACTTGCCAGAGCGAAGGCTGCCGCTGCTGTTTCGTTGGTGAGCAAAGTATCGAATATGATCCAGCCCGTATTTCCCTTCACCAGCGTCATGTTGGCGAGATCGAAGCCGCGCACCTGGTACAAAAAATCAGGGACGACTTCATAAAGACCGAAATTCATGTTCAGCGTAGACTGTCTCTGCAGGGACGGGTGCATCGTGTCGTAATCATCGCCACTCAGAAGAAAATCATAACGGGCCATGTCCCACACGATATTCCCGGATGCGCCGAGGATCTGGCGGGAATCGGGTTCAGCGATGAACCCCCGCCGGGCCTCTTCAAAGTCCCGCTCATCGGCAAATGGCAAAGTTTCTCTGAGCTCTGCCTGCAAGGAGCTGGTATGGACGGTTGCTCCCGAGCCTTTGGAATTGAAATGCTCCTGTGCCTGCGTGAATACCGGAATGCACGCAATACACAGTAACCCCGCTCTCAGGCCTCGCAGCAATTTTGGACGCAAAGTGAAGCGGTGAAGGTTTTCTGTAAATATGATCATTGAGAACGTCCTTTTGATTGCAGCTTGATGCTGAAGAAACTTCAGCATGACGCAAAAAGCTTGAGGCGCAGCTGGCAGGCTGACTGAGTGCCGTTGCCGGCGCACTGGATACGGCCTGAATAAGGCGGTCGAAGCGAAAAAGGTTTTCCCTTCAACCTCTGCAAGCAGCAACCTCTACGCGCAGGCGGTTTACTGCACCTCGCCAGCCGCAATTTTCTGCACATGCGCGCCCCACAGAGCCACCAGCACGAGCAGCGGTGCAGACAGTGTAATCAGCAAGGCTTCGACCATGGAAACGCCCAGCGGCATCGGTGGAGACTGTCCGCACATTCCCTGCGCCTCGAACAAAACGGGCACCCATTGGTCAAGAGGCATGAATTCCGGGAATCCGGCTCCCATTGTACAGCTGGAGATTACTGTGCCCTGCTCCACGCCATAGGCGTAATAGCTGGTGTACAGCGCGCCGGCCATCATTACGATAGTCAGGTTCAGCGACATCCAGCGCCACCAGAATTTTTTTACCAGGCTCATGCCGGTGACAGAAAAGATCAGCGACCCCATCACCCAGGCTCTGACCTGCACACAGAGCGCACACGGGTACCACATGCCCGGGCCATACTGATAGTACAAGGCGATTCCTTCCATAAGCACCAGGTATGCCGCCCCGGCAATCCAGAAAAGTCGGTTTTCACCGAGTTGATAGAGCTTGTTCACGGGCCCTGTCCCTCAAAATGTCAGTTAGCACTGCAGGTGTTCCGCATTTTAGCGGAAATAACTGAGCTATTGTCAGTCTTGAAACGCCAGAATCGAGGCTGGCCTGACGATCCGCATTGACCTGTGTTCCTGCGGGCCGGATGCTGTCCGCTCAGACAAAGCCGACAAGCAGCGTGAAAGCCACAAAGATAGCCGCCGATATTGCTACCCACCTGAGTATTTGTTGCTGTCGCTTTTTTGTGTGCTGAATCTCCAGATGAAGCTGTGCACTTTCCATAAGCCCATGAATGGGTGGACTGGGATTAAGTTTGTATTTGGTCTGACCTGAGTCGGTAAAGCAGACCGGATGTGCCTGCAGGAACTTTTGCAGCTCTGGAAGGGTTTTCCCCGTGCGGCGGGCAAGCGCCATGAGACTGCTCCCCTCCTCGGGTCCCTCACTCAGGGCCTGGAGTATCTGATTACTGTCCGCGGGCTTCATGGTCATGACGCTTTGCTACTCCCGGTTATTTTCAAGTTCTTGCCAGTTCTTTCAAGTTCTTCTAATGGCGCTCAAAAACTTTCAGGTGCTTTTAATTGCCTTCAATTGCTGTCCGTCACTGCCGGATGGTCATGCCGCCAGCCATTTGTACATGACCAGCGCATCGACATCCCCTAACTTCGGATGCGCAAAAGCGCCGGGAAGCCGGCCTACCGTCGCAAAACCCAGCTTGGTCCAGAGGCGGACTGCCCCCTCATTACTGGCGGCCACATAATTAAACTGCATCGCCCGGTAGCCCATTCTTACCGCTTCCTGCTGGGAGTGCTCACACATACGCGTCGCAAGGCCGCGGCCGCGTGCCGCTGGTGCCACCATATAACCGCAGTTGCAGACATGGGCCCCCGGGCCATCATGATTGGTCTTGAGGTAATACGTGCCCAGAATTCGCTGATCCTCTTCAGCGACGTAAGTGACTCGTGGATACTGCATCCACAGATGTTGTGCCTGCGCCCTGCCGGTATCGGTCCGGTACCCGTAGGTGTCGCCTGCGGCCACCACGTCGTTAAAAATCGGCCAGATCTGATCAAAATCCGAATCTGTCGCTTGTCGAATACAAATTGTCATGGATCCTGGATCGCGCGAGGTCAGTGAGCGGTCGATAATAGTCGAACTATCGGCCCTATTGCTAACCAGAATGAATCTGATCCGGCGTTTGACCGGGTTGGCTTTATCTTCTGAAAGATTGAAGACGTCGGCGCCGCTGAGCCACAAAAGTCGCGCTGCGCAGCAGAGACCGGGGTCCGGCTCAGGCTGACTTTATCCGAATGCGGGCTTATAACCTTGACACTCCTCTGCTCAGGTTTTCAAATGGAGGTCTGAGGACTGTCAAGTGCTGAAACGGCACCGGGTGTGGGCGTAAGAATACTGCCTGCCTATCCCACCGCTGATTTCAGGCTTGAAACGCTCGGCACAGGGTTGATGAACCACTTTCTCGGAGGTACTACATGGCAATGCGTCTGCTTACTGCGTTTTTTGTTCTGACTTCGGCTGCCACGGCCAGCGCGCAGTGGGATACGGTTCTTGGCGATGCTCTTGATATGCCGGAAACCGGCCCGCACTGGGTTTCTGTGAGAGGTCGTGGTATCGCCTATCTGTTGGATGCAGACAGCGGCAAGGTCGGCGGGACCCTCGACATCTCCAACTTTACTCCTGCCGTCCGACCCGCGATGAACCGAGACCGGATTTACGCCTATGGCTCATTTTACAGCCGCGGCACTTATGGCGACCGCACGGATGTTGTCATTGGCTTCGACACCGCCACTACCCTCCCCGTCGAAGAGGTAGAAATACCGCCCAAAGCCGCCGGCATCGGGAATCCCGGCATGATTGGTCTTATCAATGAGCAATTTATTGGCGTCTGGAACATCACGCCGGCGATTTCGGTGTCGATCGTGGATCTGGACAGCAGCGAATTCGTCACCGAGATTTCGACACCGAACTGTGCCGGTATTTACCCCGCTGACCGTGGCTTTATTTCCTCATGCGCAGACGGCACTGTCCAATATGTGGAAGTGGATGAAAGCGGCGAAGAAGCTGCCCGCTCAAGCAGCGACGTGTTCTTTGATCTGTTTGAGGACCCCGTGCTTGACTATGCCGTACCGAGCGACGACGGGTGGGTTTTCATGACCATGAACGGAAAGGTCCATGAAGCGACAGTTGAAAACGGGCAGGTCAGTATCAGTGACGGCTGGTCAATCAATCCGCCGGATACTGACGCTACCGACCGTAATGGGATGCCGTTGTCCAATGACGACGACTGGCGTCTGGGGGGCAATCAAGCCTACGCCTACAACGCCAAGGCAGAGGTTCTCGCAGTGGTAATGCATCAGGGTGGCGGTCAGGAATCCTTTGAAGATGCCGGAACCGAAGTCTGGGTGTTCTCCACCCGCTCGCAGCGTCGCGGTTATCGAATCGCACTTGAAGACGGCGAAACCGTGACGAGCGTGCAGATGACTCAGGATGAAGATCCCCTGCTACTGCTGGCAGTAAGCGGCACCATTCAGGTTCGCGAACCGGTCACCGGCCGGCTGATCAGAACCATTGAAGACCTGTCAGGCACCATTCAAAATCTATACGGAGACTAGGGGTAAGCGGTAAATGATTGATCCTTTGACGGTTCTTGTACTCTCCACATCACTTGCCCTGCTGTTTCTCACGGCGGCAATGCACAAGCTGAACTCGTCGGCCCGTTTCAGGGCCCAGTTGGCAGCCTATGAGCTGGTGCCTTCTGCCATCCTACCCGGTCTGGCACGGGCGATACCCGTGGCAGAAATGGCTGTCGTTTTTCTGATTCTGGTGCCCATTACCCGACCCTGGGCCGGGGCTCTGGCTGCCGGTCTGCTCGCTTCATATACAGCCGCTATAGCAATTAATCTCCTGCGGGGCAGAGATGACATTGACTGCGGCTGCGGTGGCCAACCGCAGATGCTCTCTTACTGGCTGCTTCTGCGGAATGCCGCGCTCATTATTGGCTGCCTGCTTTTGGTCCTACCCGGTACTGGCCGGGCTGTGGTCTGGACAGACTTTATACTGCTCACACTGATGGTTGCGGTGCTCAGCTGTACTTATCTGCTCGTTGAACAGCTGGTGCGTAATCAGGCTTTCACCAGAAGCGGGAGGACAAGTCATGGATAATTACCTGGCAGAGATCGTCATGCTGTTGGCGCTGGTCGTTCTGGTTCTGGTTGTTGCGGTGTTCGCTCTGGCCCGTCAAATCGGCGTTCTGCACACAAGGCTTGCGCCGGCGGGCGCGCTGATGACAACAGCCGGGCCCAAAGTAGGCGAACCGGCACCTTTATTATCGATTCCGGATCTGAATGGCATCCCGCTGGAGTTGGGAGGTCAACGCAAGCTACCGCAGCTTCTACTATTTGTGTCACCTACGTGTCCGGTTTGCAAGGAACTGGTACCAACAGCCAAATCCATGGCCAGAAGTGAAAAACTTTCTCTGGTTTTTGGCAGCGATGGCGGAGAAGTGCAAAAGCACGCAGATTACGTCAGCAAAATGAATATCGAAGATTATCCTTATGTTGTTTCGCTGGAATTAGGCATGAAGTTTGAAGTCAGCAAACTGCCTTATGCGGTGCTGATTGATGAGCAGGGTGTGTTACGCTCAAAAGGGCTGGTTAACAGCCGTGAACATCTTGAGAGTCTTGTTGAATCGATGCGCTCCGGTTATGAATCGATACAGGATTACTTGGTTAAAGAAGAATTACTCGGAGAGCAGGCATGAGCAAGCGTGAGCAGTTGATTGACCAGTTACTGAAAGATCTTGATGCCGCCACCACCGGTGCGGTGCGGTTCATTTCCTCGCGCACCTCACGCCGCTCGTTTTTAGGAAAATTCGGGATGTTTCTCGCCGGCATGGGCGCCCTGCCCATGCTGCCGGTAGTGCGGGATGCACACGCACAAAGCTCTGATGATATTCCTGATATGGGTAATCCCGATTCCTGTGACTACTGGCGATATTGCGCTTTCAGCGGGCAGGCCTGCAGCTGCTGCGGCGGCACAGTAACCCAATGCCCTCCGGGGTCACAAACTGCAACGGTCGCATGGGTCGGTACCTGTCACAATCCGGGTGATGGCCGCGACTATCTGATTTCCTACAACGACTGCTGCGGCAAGTCGCCCTGCGGTCGCTGTGGCTGTCACCGCTCTGAGGGAGATCGCCCGGTCTATTATCCGGGCAAATCGAATAGCATATTGTGGTGTTTTGGCTCTACCAGCCATGCTTATCACTGCACTCTGGCACGGATCATGGGTGTGGAAGACAGCAACGTCGCAGGACAGTAACGGTGCCCAGGGTTCTGATAGCGGCTGCGGTCGCCTCCCTGCTCACGATGGGGGCACCGGCAGTTGAGGCCCAGACCAGCCCCAAATTTTTCTTTCTTCAGTTCTGTGTGGGATGCCATCAGTATGATGGTTCCGGGCTGCCGCCTGATGTGCCGAGTCTGCGAGACGATCTGAGCTATCTGATCGGAAGCCCCGCCGGCCGGGATTTTATGCTGCGGGTCCCCGGAGTCATTGGCGCTCCGGGATCGGCGGAAGAAGTAGCAGATCTGCTCAACTGGATCGTAGAGTCTTTCTATCAGGGGGAGACAGACTCTTCGCCTTTTACCGCAGCAGAAGTCATAGAGGGGCGAAAGCGGCCGATGAAAGACCCCATCAAAGAACGACTCGAACTGCTCGCGAGCTACTGAGATGCTCTTGCTGAAAGACAGATTGCTGCGAGCCGGCTTTTGCCTAATGATATTGAGCGCGGGCTGGACCAGTCCTGTCGCCGCTGAGCAAGAGCGTGTCAACCCTCCCGCTTTCTCTTACTTGCTACACTGCTCAGGCTGTCACATTGAGGATGGCTCGGGCGATCCGCCAGAAGTCCCTGATCTGAGAAAGAACCTGGATAAATTGCTGAAATCAGCAACCGGCCGTGGCTACATGCTGCGAGTGCCCGGAGTCACTGATACGCCCATAACGCCACAAGAAATGGCTGACCTGATGAACTGGCTGATCACCGAATTTTACCCTGAGCTTGAAGACTTCCGCCTGATCAGTGCCGCAGAGGTCACCAGAGGCAGAGCGACGCGCCTGGCCAACCCGCTTGAAGTCCGACAGACACTGCTGGGCGCGGCCAAAGACTGAATGCCGACACCTGCCAGTAGTCCGCGCAGTTAAGACTAAGCCATTACCCTTCGGTCATGAACCGGCCGGGGCCTTCGCAGCTAAAATCTGCCGGAGCCACAGCCCGAGTCATTTGATACCGGACAAGCAATGGGAAAGTGGTCCGGGCACATAGCAAAAAAAGGCGCTTGAAACAGATTCAAGCACCTTTTTTATTCAGGTTTAGTAGGTGTAAAGCCTGAGCAGATTGTTCAGCGTAAGGCCGGGCCTCAGATGCGTGAGCGGGTCAGCTCCACATCTGCATTGCGCCAGAACGATTCAAACTGCCGCTTGATAACCAGAGCCTCCTGATCTTTGCCCTGAGCTTCCAGTGCCTGATACAGACCGAAGGTGGACCAGCCATTCTGCTGATTCCACTGTAAATCCTTGAGATAGACTTCTTCGGCTTCCTCGGCTTTTCCGGCCTGAATCAAGGCCGCACCCTGATACAGGCGCATCGACTGACTCCAGTCAGGCGGCTCGGTGTAGTTCAGATTATCCTGAAAGCCGACAGCGTGGCCGTAGTGGGCAATCGCCGCATCAAGATTGCCATTGGCCTCCTCGATCTCACCCATCAGCGCATGCATCGCAAGATTGAGAACATGTGAAGCTGGAGTTGGACCAACACCGGATTCATCAACGTCGGGAGAGGCGATAGCATCCCGGATCACCTGAAGCTGGGCCTCAGCGGGTCCCATATGTCCCTTGGCAACGTGTGCGCTACCCATGACATAAGCCCACATGCCCTTCAGATACGGAGTCACCGCTTTCTCTGTATTCGCCTGATTTTCCGCATGGATTTTGTCCCACTTGCCAAAGACTTTGTCAGTGACCCACTCATGGGCGATTGTTTTATCAGCACCTTGTCCCGGCAAACGGTTACCCGCGTTTCTTGCCGCAGCTTCATATGCCGAATCATAGTTTCCCTGAAGCATGTTTGCGTATCGCACAAAATCCAGCGCGTGCGGCTTGTGAATTTTGTGTGACAAGGGATAAGTTCCTATCATCGGGAAATTGGTATCTCCCCAGATTTCCGCGAACTGATCATCAACGATCTGGGAGCGCTCATTGATGTCGATTGCCTTCTCATACTCACCGACCCGAAGATAGATGTGCCCCGGCATATGCACCATGTGGCCGGAAATCGGTACAGAGGCCTCTAGCTTTTGCGCAGCAGGCATAGCAAGTTCAGGCTCTGACGACATTTCCATCAGATGAATGTAGAGGTGGTTTGCCCCCGGATGGTCATGCGACACCGCCATAGCGGCTTCAAATGCCGCTTTGGCATCAGCCGTGCCAGGCTTCGGCGTGCCATCTTCATTCCAGTAATCCCATCGGGTCGTATTCATGTACGACTCGCCGTACACGGTCGCGATATCGGGATCATTTGGATACTTTTGATGTAGCTCACGCATGGCATCAAGATAGGCAAAATCGCGCTCACGATCGTCCGCTATCGCATCCTTGTTGTAGAGAACAAACAGTGCGTTGATCATGTCCCGCTCTTTTTCCGTGCCGTTATTAGCCAGCTCCAGTGCCATCCGGATGGCCTCGAGTCCGGTTCCCTGGGGGTCGTCCGGCAAGCCAACGTACCTGCTGTTTGGATTTGGGCCAATGGCATGTGCCAGTCCCCAATAAGGCATGGGATGCTGAGGATCTAGCCTCGAGGCTTCCTGATAGGACGCAATGGATTCAGGAAAATAAAAGCTCCAGGCCATTCTCAGGCCCTGGTCGAAAAAGGCCTGTGCTTCCGCGGAGTCAGTCGAGATCGGGGCGGTATAGGTACCGCTGCCAGGGATCTTGATGGCGACCGGCTCACCTTCCTGTGCCAGACTCCAGGAGCCGGATGTGGCGATACAAATCGCGGTAATGAGGGCCAAATATTTGCGCATGAGAATTTCCTCCCGGATGAGTTGCGCTCTGGTGTGCCACTGCACACGCAGCGGGTAGCAGATCACTGTTTTGGTTTTTCCCCGAAGTATACCTCAAGTGGCCCCGATTCCGGGCATCAAGCAAATTTTTCTCAATTAGGCTACGCTTGGGGTGCGTACAGAAATCCGGCGAATCGCCTGGCTCATCATGCAAACACTGACCCTCGACGTCTTTACCGACTACATCTGACCCTGGTGTTACCTCAGTACCGTGAGTATTGAGAAACTGCAGGAAAACTACCCGGTGCAGATCAGGTGGATTCCCTTTCCCCTGCATCCAGAAACCCCGCAGGAGGGGCGGTCGCTGTCAGAGTTGTTTGCCGGTCACGACATCGAACCCATGAAACGTCAAATGCGGGAACTCATGGCGGAAGCGGGTCTTGAGTATGGGGAGCGAACGCACACTTACAACAGTCGGCTTGCTCAGGAACTGGCAAAGTGGGCTGACACGCAAGAGGGGGGACAGGCGGTTCATGATGCTCTTTACCGGGCCTACTTCGTCGACAACATCAATTTGTCTGATATCGGCGCTCTCGTCGAAATCGCCTCAGATCTGAATCTGGACGGCAATTTGGCGCGCCAGATAATCGAGCAGCGATCTTTCCGTGACGCAGTTGACGCTGACTGGGAGAGAGCCCGACAACTCGGCATCACCGGCGTCCCGACCTTTTATAAAAATGATCTGGCAGTTGTTGGCTGTCAGCCTTATGAAACCCTCGAGCGATTTGTGCAACATCTGATGCAGACGCAGAACGACGAATAGAGAAACACGGGAATCCGCGACATGAACAATCGAAAAGCCTTAATCACCTGCGCCGAGTCCTATATGGGTCCGACCATCAGAGAAAAATTTGCGGCAGATGGCATCGAAGTTTTCAGCAGCAGCGAACTCCTGCGCTCGCCGGAAGAGTGCGAGGCTCTGATTGAACGGGCAGGCGAGATTGATATCCTGATCGCTAACCTGGCAGAGCCTCCGATGACCGGACCGGTGCACAAGATCGACAATGCGGATTGGGGTCAGCTTTTCGACACCCTGGTACACCCGCTGATGTATCTGATTCGGGCGGTGACGCCACAGATGATCGCGCGACAATCCGGAAAAATAATTGCCGTCACCAGCGCCGCTCCGCTAAGAGGCATTCCCAACCATGCTGCTTACTGTGCGGCACGCGGTGCTCAGAATGCTTTTATCAAAGCCGTTGGCCTGGAGCTGGCGCGCGACCGGATACAGGTCAATGCGATTGCGCAGAACTACATCAACAACGATACCTACTATCCCGACGACCTGATTGAAAATCCGAAGTTTCTCGACCATGTGAAACGTAATGTCCCCACCAACCGGATAGGCGCCGCATCAGAAACGGCAGAACTGGCAACTTATCTCGCCAGCGAAAACTGCAATCACATGGTGGGCCAGATCATTCCGCTGGCGGGCGGCTGGGCGAGCTAGTCGGGCTCATCGGGGCCTGCGACAATTTTGCTGTCATGCAGTCGACCAATCTGCCCGTCGCTCAATCCGAGAACTTCGCTGAGCACTTCATCGGTGTGTTGTCCAAGCAGGGGCGCTGGTCTGAGTGCTTCTCTGGGGGTCGCACCAAAACTCAAAGGCTGGCCAGACACGAGAAACTCTCCGATACCCGGCTGATACACGTTTTGAAAAAGCGGATTGTCATCGGAGCAGTCGATGTCTTCCGTTACCAGCTCTGAAATATTCTGATACGGGCCCCAACAGGCACCCGAAGCATCCAAGGCACCGGCCACCGTCGAAAAAGAATTCGCTGAAAACCAGGGCTCGAAGAGCCTGCGGAGCGATTCCCGTGCCTCAAAGCGATCACCTTCACGGGCAAAATCCAAACCAAGCTGCTCCTCTAACGCTGCGACGGCGGATTCCGTCCCCGTCACTTTGACCAGCGCCTGCCATTGCTTCGGACTGACACCAACCACCATAACCCGCTTGCCGTCCTGACACAGAAAATCGTGTCCGAAGGTGCCAAAAATGTGGTTACCCATCGGCTGCCGGGCCAGGCCGTTCAGCTGTGCCTCAGCGATGTAACCAAGATGCCCCATTGTGGCAAGGGCAACGTCGGCCAACGTGATCGACACAAACTGACCGGCACCCGTAATGCGTCGATGGCGCTCAGCGGCCAGCAAACCCAGCGCGATCTGCTGACCGGCGATGACGTCCCATGCCGGGAAAGGGTTGTTGGTTGGCTCGGTGCCATCGCCGGTAAGGTAAGGCAGACCCACTTTGCTGTTCACGGTGTAATCAAGCGCGTTGCCCCCGTGTCGATCGCCGGTGAGATTAATGAATATCAGATCCTTGCGGTGGGCGCGAAGCGCTTCGTCACCAAGCCAGCCCCGTGCAGGGAAATTAGTCACAAAAAGGCCAGCATCCTCGCCGGGAGCGGTAATCAGCTGGATCAGCAGTTCGCGACCTTCTGGGTGTCTAAAATCTACGGCAATAGAGCGTTTGCCTTTGTTGAGTGAGTGCCAGTAAAGGCTCTTCCCCTGCGCGGAAACCGGCCAGCGGTGATAATCTATGCCGCCGCCAATCATGTCGAAGCGAATCACATCAGCGCCCAGTTGAGCCAGCGTCATGCCGGCAGAGGGCGCCGCGATAAAGGCACTGCCCTCAACGATGCGCAACCCATTGAGAATGCTTTGCACGCTGATCCTCCGCCTCAGGAAATTTCCAGATAACCGTTATTAATGACTACTTTTTCCTGCTCCAGCGACCAGCACCGGAACGCGATGGTCTGCCCTTCCCGCCATATTTCTGTACGGATAGTTTCACCCGGGTAAACAGGAGCAGAAAATCGCAGCCGAATCCGTTTAAACCGTTCCGGCTCATAATGACAACACACCTTCATCAGGGCATGCGTCGCCACACCCATGGTACACAGGCCGTGCAAGATGGGTTGAGAATATCCCGCATCACCGGCAACCTGTGGTGACGCATGCAGGGGGTTCAGATCTCCTGATAAGCGATACAGCAAAGCCTGCTGGGGAAACGTAGGCAGGTCGCACACTATGTCCGCTTCGCGATCGGGGATTCTGTCTTTCTCCTGCGGAACAGATCGTCTCTCCGAACTAAACCCGCCGTCTCCCCGAGCGAGGATGGTGGTGATTACGGTAGCAATATCTTCACCGGTTTCGACGAGGCGGACAACACGTTCCGTCACGATCAGCGCGCCTGCACGAGCTCCCTTGTCAACCACATCGGTAAAGCGCGTAGTGGCTGCTACCTCGCCGGCAGTGGGGAGCGGCTGATGCCAGACGATCTCTTGCCCAAGATGAAGCAATCTGACCCAGTCGAGATTAATATCTTTTTCTGCTGCCCAGAAGCCGGGGTGCGCCAGCGTGACCGCCTGACTCGGCATGACTTTAAGCCCGTCCTCATAAACGAATCTCAGCTCATCCTGATTGAGCGGATCTCGACCCAGGCCAACTCCCAGAGCATAAAGCATCGAATCTTTCTCGGTATATCGATGCGTGATTTCGGGCCACTCTCGGGTGAGCAGATAATCGGGGTCTATAGCCATCTGAATATGAATTCCTGATGCAGTTTTGTCGCTTTAGGCGAGCTGACCTGGTACGCCGGCCAAGGCAATACGCAGCATGCCCGGGCTACAGACCGCCCCGTTCCAGCAGCTCTCGCGCCACGACCCGTGTGGCCAACACCTCTTCAGTGCCCTCAAAGATCGACAACACCCGTGCGTCAACAAAATACCGGCTTACTGCGGTTTCTTCGGCATATCCCATCCCACCATGAATCTGCATGGCCTCACGGGTTACCCACTCCGCAGCACGACACGCAAATAATTTAACCAGACTGGCCTCCATTTGCCCCTCGCCCTGATCCATCATTCTGGCGACAGAGTAGCTGAATTGGCGCGACGCCGTAATCGTCGCCAGCATGCGAGCCAGTTTAATCCGTGTAATCTGAAGCGCCGCGATCGGCGCACCAAAGACCTCCCGCTCGTTGGCATACCGGAGCGCCTGTTCATAAGCCGCCTGCATGACACCGTTCGCGCGCGCTGCAGTCTGGATTCTTCCGCCTGAGAATCCGGCCATGGTGTAATAAAAGCCCTTGCCTTCTCCTTTTGCTTCACCGATTAAGTTCTCAGCTGGCACAAAAAAGTCTTCAAAGAAAAGATCATAGGAGTGCATTCCCCGATAGCCGAGGGTCGAAATGGCTTTGCCACTCAAGCTGCCTCCACCGTTGGGGGAAAAGGTAAACTCATGGCCGGAATAGGCAGGCTTTTCCACCAAGAAGAGACTTAATCCCCGGTATCCTGAAGACGCATCGGAATTGGTCCGACCGAGCACCACCAGAACCTCGGATTTACCTGCGAATGTACACCAGGTCTTCGCGCCGTTCAGCAGCCATCCGCCCTCTGTTGGCGTGGCACGCAAAGAGACAGCGGCAACATCAGATCCGGTGTTTGGCTCGGTGATCGAGATCGCACACAACTTTTCACCCGCAGCCAGTTGCGGAAGCCAGCCGGATTTCTGTGACTCGGTGCCCCCTGCGAGCAAGGCACGCGCTGCGATTTCAGGACGGGTGATCAGGCTGCCGGCAGCGCCGAGCGAACCCCTCGATAACTCCTCTGTCACCACAATCATTCCCAGGCTGTCAGGCTGTTCGTCAGGCTGGAGACCACCGAACCGCTCGGGGATGCAGGTGCCAAAACAACCCATCCGTGCAGCTGACTGAATTATCTCATCGGGAATGTCACGGTCTTCCCGATGGATCACGCCAGCAAGCGGCGCTACGACTTCATCAGCAAATCGCCTGAAGGTATCGGCAATCAGCGCCTTTTCCTCGGTCAGCCCGCTTGGCAGTTCATTGACCTCTGTCTCTGACAGCAAGCGACCAAGATCCGCGTAACTGTCTCTCGCCCCGTGCTCATCAAGAAACTGCTGTAGCGCTGGCCGGGCAGCGAGAGATTCGAATGTTTTGCGGGAACTCTCCAGCGTGCTTGCCCCGGCGAACTGTGCTGCCATGACCCCACGGACTTTTTCCGCCACGAATTTCCACGTTAACTGACAGACCAGAGAAGACCGGGACTGGGTTTCCGCAAATTCGACCAGACACTGTGCTGACCACACGTCAGCACTCAGCATGGCGAGGTCGTAGCAGTCTTGCTGTGCATTATGCAGCAGCGCCTCATCAACCCGACCTGACACATAAACCTGGTCGCGCACAGCGCCAATCGCGTTGTTGAGGACAGATTTGGCCTGAGACAGTGCCTGCCGGGCCAGGTCAATGTTTTCAGACTGAGTGGCGACTGAATTGGGCTGCTGGTTCAAGCGTTTCCTGCCTAGCCGTAGGGGCCAACAATTGAAATGGAGCAGATATTCTGGTGGGGAAAGCCCCCCAGATTGTGGTTCAGGCCCAATCTGGGATCGGAGAGCTGCCGTGCGCCTGCCCGGCCCTGTAGCTGCAGATAATTCTCGTAAAGCATGCGCAAACCCGAAGCGCCGATAGGATGACCAAAGCATTTCAGCCCCCCATCAATCTGGCAGGGATTACTTCCTTCGGCATCAAAGGCGCCATCTAGCACATCTTTAACACCTTTACCTTCGTCGGCGAGCTGAAGATCCTCCATGGTGACCAGCTCAGTAATAGAAAAGCAGTCATGAACTTCTGTCATGGTGATCTCTTCTTTGGGTCTGCGGATCCCCGCTTCATCATAGGCCCGCTGGGAGGCTATTCGTGTGGTCTTGAGATAGGAGCCATCCCAACTGGCATGACCTGACTCGGTACCGTTCGATACTGCGAGCTGCAGGGCTTTCACCGCAACGAGATTTTCTTTTCCAAGGCTTTTTGCGATTTCCGGCGTAGTCACAATCGCACAGGCTGATCCGTCACTCACACCGCAACAGTCGAACAGACCGATCGGCTCGGCGATAAACGGGGCATTGATCGCCTGTTCTTCAGTAATTTCCCGCTGCAGATGTGCCTTGGGATTCTTCGCGCCGTTAGCATGGCTCTTCACTGAAACATGGGCCATCGCCCGTTTGAGATCATCACCGTTGACCTTGTGCTTGGCTCGATAGCCAGAAGCCAGTTGCGCAAAAGCGCCGGGAGCAGAAAGGTTAGGCCAGTACATGTCGTTTTCGACTCCGCGGGTTCTTTGTGGCAGGCCTCCGTAACCGGTGTCTTTCAGCTTTTCAACACCAAGTGCCAGCGCGATATCACAAGCACCGGAGGCAACCGCATATACCGCTCCTCTAAAAGCCTCAGTGCCGGTCGCACACATATTCTCCACTTTCGTAACCGGGATGTAGTTCAATCTGAGCGCAATCGACATTGGCATTGCACTGGAGCCCACGTTAAACGCGTCAATACCGGCTCCGAACCAGGCCGCTTCGATCTGATTTCGCTCAATTCCCGCATCGGTCAGACATTCTTCGAAAGCTTCCACCATCAGGTCGGCAGGACTGGACTCCCAGCGCTCGCCAAACTTGCTGCATCCCATGCCCAGGATGACTACTTTGTCTTTAATGCCGCTTGCCATGTTGACCTGCCTCTCTTATTTCAGCGCCTAACTCTCTACCACAGCCTTCCAGAAATATTTCCTGAACCCCCGCTGTGCATCAAACTGCCTGATTCTGAAATGCACCGACACCCTGGATCCAGAATCAATCGTACCCTCTTCTACCTCAGTAAAATCCATCATCAGCTTGCCACCACATTCAAACTGTACCATGCCGAAGTAGGCCGGTGGGCTCCAGTCGAAGGTCAATCGGTCAGCCGTCCAGGTCAACACCGTGCCGGGCTGATTGTAGAAGCTGAAATTGTCCTGACTGTCCAGTGCCTGACACTCCGGATTCACACAGTACTTTTCTCGGGGGATTTGCACTGTGCCACAGGCGCGGCATTTGCCCCCGATAAAACCGGTTAACAAATCTTTGCGGCGGTTGAATCCGGAGAGAAAGGTTTGTTTGTCAACCTCCCCCCGCTTACCGATATCCCGCTCCACCAGATTATTAAAGCTCAGAAATTTATGGTAGTTGGTCTCTTCACGCCGATTGTTCAGTACCCCTGACAATCCACGGTCGGGTCGACAGCGCTCAATTCTGTCTGTGGTCTGAAACAGAATGGCATCACAGCCCTGACCAAAGCCAAGCAGCAGAATAAGCTGTCCCGGCAGAGCAGACTCTAGCGCTTTGGCGAGCAGTATGAGGGGTTGCGCGGCACCGGCAACGCCGACAGACGCGATCTGATTATCGACGACTGCGTCAGGGCTGATACCGAGTTGCTTCGCCAGAGCAGCAGGGGTTCGTGCCTGGTCAGTTGGCAGGATAAAGTGATCAATTTCGGCCGCCAAACGGCCGGCAGATTCCAGAACTGCGCTGACGGCTTCCGGCACAATCTTCATGAAGCCCTCATCACGAATCCAGCGCTCTTCCCAGTCGTAGTCGAAATCCGATCCTTCCCCCCGGTAATGATCCACAAAGTCTACTGCATTTGTGGCAACAGCAAGGCACTGTGCGATGACTTCGTCATCGCCCACGGTGAGCGCTGCGGCACCGTCGCCCCACAGCATCTCTGCGCGAGAACCCGCTTTCGTTCGTCGATGTTCCGAAGCAATTATCATTTCATTGCCCGGCCTTGCACTTTCCAGCCCGGCGATAAGCGCTGAGGTGGCTGCCCGCTGCGACGAGCCGATGTCCATGGTTCTGATCTGGCTGTTGAGGTTCATGGCCTCTGCAACCAGCACAGAATTCTGCCGGTCAGCAAACGGAGCGGTGGTAGAGGCTAGGTTCAAGCCCGACAGCGATTTGTCCTGCAGCGCCGAAAGGCAATCGATACCCGCTTCAACCGCCATCGTGATGGTGTCTTCATCCCAGTTGCAGATACTGCGCTCACCTTTGCCCAGACCTTTCAGGCTCGAGTCAAACCAGGCGTTGGCTTCAACCATTGCTTGCCGGTTCAGGCGCAGCCTTGGCAAATAAACCCCATAAGCGGTAATTCCCTTCATCTCCTCTCCATTATGCAGTTTTATACGGTTCGACTGATCACCAGTTTCATAATCTCAGAGGAGCCGCCATAGATCCGACGCACCCTGGAGTCCGCATACAGGCGGGAGATCGGATACTCACTCATATAGCCATAACCGCCAAAGAACTGGAGGCAGTCATCAATCATTCTGTTGCCGGTTTCTGTTGTCCATAATTTAGCCATTGCGCCCTCTTCCGGCGTGAGCCTGCCGTCATTGATTTTCATCAGACACTGGTCGAGGTAGGCCCAGCCCACCGCAAGAGAAGTCTTCATCTCAGCCAGCGAAAACTGGGTATTCTGAAAATCGAAGATTGATTTGCCGAATGCCTTGCGCTCTTTGACATAGTCCACCGTGAGCTCATAGGCACGCTGAGCCTCTGCGAATGCCCGGCAGGCGATCGTAATGCGCTCACGAGGCAGTTCATTCATGAGGACGCCGAAACCGCCACCTAACTGGCCAAGCAAATTTTCAACCGGAACCCGAACGTCAGAGAAAAACATCTCAGAAGTGTCTGCGGCTTTCTGGCCAATTTTGTCGAGATTGCGACCCCGTGAAAATCCATCCCTGTCGGTTTCAACAATGATGAGGCTGATCCCTTTGGCCCCGGCTGCCGGGTCGGTGGAGCAGACTAGCAGCACAAAATCGCAGTTCTGGCCGTTCGTGATGAATGTTTTTTGCCCATTGATGACATACTGATCACCGTCGCGCACCGCAGTGGTTTTGACTGCTTTGAGATCGCTGCCACAACCGGGTTCAGTCATTCCAATCGCGGCAATGGCCTCACCGCTCACCAGAGAAGGCAGCCACCTCTGCTTCTGCGCTTCACTGCCACCATGGAGCAAATAGTAGGACACAATGTCCGAAGACACCGAAAAGCCGACACTGGCTCCACCGATTGCGTAGCCCACTTCTTCTGACAACACCATGTTGTAGAGAAAATCAGCACCCGGCCCCCCGTACTCCTCCGGTACCCCGCAACAGTGAAATCCCTTTTCGCCGGCTTTCAGCCAGAATTCTCTGGGCAGTTGCCCGGCTTTCTCCCACTGATCTATATTGGGTTCCAACTCCTCCCGGAAAAAGCGGCGCGCGCTTTGACGAAACAATTCATGATCACTGGTGTATATGGCTCTGTCGTGCATAGTCATCGTTTGTGTTTGCGCACCGGATGCGACCGGTGGAGTGAAGTCGATAAAGGTCGGAAATTCTAATGCAATCATCCGGTAATTGCGAAAGGCCGACGCTGAGAGCAGTTATCGGTATCAAGGTCCGGTCGGGAGATTCGCTCAATCCTCTGAAGGCTGAATATTCTGAGCCGGACCAACAGAGCCCGGGCACAATCCGCGGAGTCTCTGCGAATGACTTGCACATCACTCTGAATTGTCTGGCATCAGTCCCATCAGAATCGCGACCGGAACTGCACCCTGCCAGACCCGGCAACAAGACATGGGCCGCAACCCCCCAAAGTATAGGGCGCCTCAGCCATGATCCGCCGGATTGTTGAAAATCGGATTCACTAATGAATTCAAGACGTGGTCTTCCCATTTGCCGTTGATGCAGATGAAAGACTTTGCATATCCCTCTCTTTCAAAATTCAGGCTTCTCAGCAGGCCTTCTGAGCGGGTATTACTCGGCATATGATTGGCCATAATACGGTGCAGCCGAAGATCATCGAAAGCGTAGGCAATTGCATGTTGCACGATACGCTTCATGTATCCCTGCCCCTGGTAGCGCGCGGCAACCGAATAGCCCAGATGGCAGGCCTGAAAAACACCTCTGACGATATTGCTCAAAGAACAACTTCCAATGACATGGGTCAGTTCATTGTCAGTGTCGATAAAGTGTACCGATTCGCCTCTCGCAAATTCCCGCTCACGTTCCTCGAGCCTGCGTCGCCAGCAATCAACTGAGTGGTGATGCCTCGGTAACTTCGGACTCCAGGGGGTCAAATGGGCTTCATTCTGCGCAAAGTACTCCGCCATGATTGCTGCATGATCAGGGTCTGACCGGATAATTCTGAGTGCTGTCATGGTATCTGAATTCGATTGGACCGGGTGGGCACAGCTTGCTCAGACAGTCCCTGAGCCCGGGCTTCGCGGGCCTCACTCGGCGCTTCGCAGGAAACGCCCTGTCGGCAATCCTCCCCACCTGCAAGGCCTGCGCAATGTCGGATCAGTACTGCAACAGCCCCATCCGGTTCTGCCGCCCGGACAGCTAACGGCGCTCTATCAATGCTGCATCCACCAGACGAGTAAAATCCTCGCGAAAACCACCACCGCGAGAGGGAGAAACCTGAGCCATGATCACGGTGATTATGCCCTGCGATGAATCTATGAAGTAGCGGGTACCTGCCGAGCCGTCCCACCAGATTGTGCCTGCAGAAACAGGAAAACTGTAGGCAGAAGGATCCATCACCAGATTGAAACCCCCTAAAGTCCAGCCGGACCCCACCCAGTACCCACGCTCACCGATCGGCATCGCCTGATCCGGAACGGCATTCTCATAGATAAGCCGCGCCGTCTCTTCAGAAAGAATTCGATAACCATCCAATTCTCCCCTGTTAAGTATCATTTGAGAGAAGCGCAGAAAATCTCCAACCGACGACAGCAATCCGACACCTCCTTCTAGTAGCCGGGGGCGGCTGGTCCATGGTACCGCCTCAATCCTATGAGGGGTCAATTGTCCTTCTACTGGTCGATAAAGCTCGGCCAGCCTGTCCGCGTCTTTTCCCTCCGCCCAGAAGACAGTGCTGTTCATTTCGAGAGGATCAAAGATATGGCGCTGAAGGTACACATCAAGTGGCATTCCCGACCAGACCTCGATCAGTTTACCCAAGATCGTAGCGTGTATCCCATATCTGAACGCGGTGCCAGGATCGTGAAACAGCGGGACGGACGCTGCTTTAGTCATCATTTCATCCAGCGAATAAGTCTTGTCTCTCACCTGCTGCTCCCGGTAGAGCGTCGAACCCCGGCTGCCGAGACCGGAGGTATGAGTGAGAAGATGCGCCACTGTTATGTCACCCGAACGAGCCCGGCTTTGACTGACATCAGTACCGTCCGGATCCATCAGCACCCGCTGCTCAGAGAATTCCGGCAAATATTTCTGGATCGGATCATCCAGCTCGAATTTACCCGCTTCATAAAGCTGAAGCACGGCGGTGCTGGTGATTTCACGGGTCATGGAATAAATGCGAAACAACGCGTCTTTTGGCATAGGTTTTTGTTGTTCTATATCAAGCCTGCCCAGCGCTTCGAAATAAACCAACTTGCCATCCCGGGCTACTGCTGCCACGACCCCCGCAATATCACCGTCATCGACGTGCTGTTGGAGGTTTGTGGTGACCGCGTCAAGCCCCGTCGAAGAAAAACCTGCGCTTTCAGGGTCAACAGTTTGCAGACTCTGACCAGCGCTGCTTACCGCAAGGGTTGAGATCGTCAGGGCCGTCACAAAGCGCAAGAACCCGGGCGGATTTGTGTATCTTTTCATCGTCTCTCCCACTTATCGCGCAGCTTGCGAATCCGCTGTGCTCGCAGCCAGCTGACCTTCTATCCAACGCTCTACTCTGGCATGCATCATCGGCATCGGGACTGCGCCGGCACCGAGTACTACATCGTGAAACATCCGCACATCGAAAGATTGGCCTAAAGCAGTTTCCGCCCGGTTTCTGGCCTGTTGAAAATTCAGCATGCCGATTTTATACGCAGTTGCCTGACCGGGGTTTGAGAAATAGCGTTTTACTTCAGAACGAACCGCTCCCTCCGGGATAGGCGAGTTATCCAGAAAATACTGAACGGCCTGTTCCTCACTCCAGCGCTTGGCATGAATGCCGGTATCTACCACCAGCCGAACTGCCCGCCAGATCTCGCCGGCCAGACGGCCAAAATCAGAGTAAGGATCCTGAAAGCCACCCATTTCCTTCGCCAGCCACTCAGAATAAAGGCCCCATCCTTCTGTGTACGCAGTCGTTCGGTACTGTGTGCGGAATCGCGGCACATCAGTCAGTTCCTGCTGGATGGAAATTTGCATGTGATGGCCGGGGTTACCCTCATGGTAGGCAATATCTTCAATTTGCCATTTGGCCAGGGTCGACATGTCACTCATGTGGGAATAGAACACGCCGGGTCGAGAGCCATCAGGCGCGCCCTGGCGATAGTGCTGGGCAGCTCCGGGCTGTTCCCGAAATGACTCAACGCGCCTGACAACAAGCGGCGCCCTGGGCAGCCGACCAAAATAGTCGGGCAAACGCTCGAAGATGAAGTTCAGGTATTCATTGTTGACTTCGAGATATTCCTGTCGGCCCTCGTCGGTATTGGGGTAGTAGAATTGCTCATCTTCTCTGACAAAGACAAAGAATTCCTGCAGGGAGCCCTGAAAACCGGTCTGCTGTTTGACCGATTCCATTTCCGAAAGCAGTCGATCAACCTCTCTCAGTCCGATGCGGTGAATTTCGTCAGCACTCAAGTCAAGCGTAGTCATTCGGGCGAGACGCTGATTGTAGTAGTTCTCCCCATCCGGCAGCGCCCAGACTCCCTGTGCCTGATCGGCCGCAAACACCATATCCTGCTGCAGCCAGGCGCGCACTTCCTCGTAAGCAGCCAAAACTTCGCCTGAAAGAATGTCCTGCGCCCGCATCAAGTAAGTCTGCGCAGCTTGCTCGTCCAGTTTAGCCGTATTCACCAGCTGCTCTACCTTGCCCTGGAAATCCGTCCAGATGGGAGAATTCGGTGAACTGTCGTCGCTGTTAAAGGGCACCCCTGTCGTTACCCGACTGATTTCTTCCAGTGCAAACTCATAGTTAAAGCGTGGCTGACGGATGCCTGCAGCTGCCTGCTCCTTGCTGAGGTCAAGCAGGTCACCAAGCACCCGATCAATCTGCTGCAGACGAGACAGATAAGCTTCAAGATCCGACTCATCGTCAACGCGATGAAAACTGATCATGAAACTGGGCAAGGATGCATGGGGGCCACCACGTCCGAAAATGTAACCGTAGTTGCGATAGGGATAGGCCGCTTCGGCCTGTTCCAGCGCGTATTCCCACATATCAAAAGACAGTTTCCCGTCCTCGTTGAGCACCTGGTACTCGAATTCGCTGCGCATGGTCGCCACGCTCTGCCGCTGCCAGTCGAGTCGCCGCTGCTGGGCTTCAGGGGTGACGTCATTCAACTGATCATAGTCAGTTTTGTCACCCAAGACGCTACGGGTCTGAGGGCTGAAATCCAACTGCTGTTCATACTGTTCATCCAGCCAGACATTAAGCCGGTCCGTCTCGGTCTGCTCTGCGATCTGCCCGGGGGCCGGTGCCTGGGCACCTTCGGGGGAACTGCTTGGCGCGTCGCCGCAGGCAGCAAGCAAGGTGGTAACAAACAACGCGGAAGACAAACGAACTAGCATATCGAGTTCCTTATTGCGAAGAACAGATTGAGCGGGGGGCAGTGAGAGACGGACGCTAGCGCGTTTGCGCAAAGCTGTCCAGAGCTGCCGACGGAGTTGCTTCATGGCTGCTGGAGTATTTCCCGCCAATCAAAGCTTGCATCCGCCATGGCCATGAAATGCGGGTTGAGCAGTTCCGCCTTCTGATTATAGCGCAGCGGCAAAAAGTCTGAGGTCACCACATCGCCGCCCGCCGCCCTCAGGACTGCGTGGGCCGCAGCGGTATCCCACTCGCTGGTTGGCGCCAGTCGAGGATAGAAATCAGCTCCCCCCTCTGCCAGCAGGCAAAATTTGAGCGAACTGCCCATACTCACCATTTCGATGTCCTCAAAACGCTCGCGCAGACGCGCAACAATCTGCTGTTCCCGCTCACCGAGATGACTGCGACTGGCAACTACGCGCAGGCACTGATGCTCCGGCGTCAAGGTGGTAGGAAAGATCCGCTCCGCCGCGCCGTCCGGTTGAATTTTCCACGCACCATAACCGAGCTCACCGATATAGCTGAACCCTGAGACCGGCACATGCACCACACCAGCGCGAGCAATGCCGTTGTCAATCAAGGCGATATTGACAGTGAATTCGCCGTTTCGACTGATGAACTCTTTCGTGCCGTCGAGCGGGTCGACCAACCAATAAGTTTGCCAGCCGCTTCTCTCATCGTAGCTGATCGCTTCACTCTCTTCGGACAAAATTGGCAGTCCTCCAGGCAGACCCGAAAGCGCATCAGTAATCAGCTGATGCGCCCGGCGGTCCGCCTCCGTGAGAGGTGACGCGTCGTCTTTTGTGGCAACCTCAACGGGCGCACCGCTCTCATACACCTGCATGATCTGCTGACCCGCTGCGCAAGCGATTTCATGCATGGTCTGCAGCTGTGCTGAATATTCCATCTGAATCTCCTGCCTGCCCGCTCTGTCGACCCATCTGTCTGGGCAGCGCGATGGAATCTTGCACCAAGTTTTCAAAAATTACCAAGCTTGACACGTATCTCATCATCAGCGGTTGCAACAGGATTTATCCGGTTTATCCTTGGCGCCCTGATCGCACTAATCTGACAGGAAATGACAAGTCAATGATGCTCCCCTGGTCCGAAATAGACACTGTGATGTTCGACATGGATGGCACCCTGCTGGATCTTCATTTTGACAATTTTTTCTGGCTCAAGCTGGTGCCCGAACACTTCAGCAAGCACCATGGGGTTTCAGAGGAACAGGCACTGGCGCATGTGCAAAGCAAATACGCGCAGGTCCACGGGACGCTGGACTGGTATTCCATCGATTACTGGCAGGCAGAATTGCAGTTGGACATTCCGCGCCTGAAACACCTGATAACCGATAAAATACGGCTACGGCCGGGTGCCGAGCAATTACTCAAGGCGCTGGCCGCAAAGGGGAAACAGGTGCTGCTGGTGACCAACGCCCACCCAATCAGCCTGCAGCTTAAAATGCAGCATGTCCGTATAGAGCAGTACTTCGAGCAGCTCATCAGTTCTCATCAACTCAATAAAGCGAAGGAAAACGACGGTTTCTGGGAATCCCTCCAGCAGCTTTTCGCCTACGATCCCACCAGAACCGCTTTATTCGATGACAACCTGAGCGTGCTGAGACAGGCCCAACAGGAAGGCATTGCCCATCTCCGGGCGATCAAGCAGCCGGACAGCCAACAGCCCTCACTTCCTGTCGCCGAATTTCCTCAGGTCGATGACTTTGGTTTAATCACACCCAATGACTGATAATCCCCCGCGGTTCTCACAGCTTGGCAGCCACGTGACACCGACGGCAATCCGGGCTTAACCGCGCTGCCCACATGCAAGGAGGATTATCCGGCCTTGCGAACTGACTCATTTACCGAACTCGCAAGACCACCGAGGAAACGTAGACACCTGCTATGCCCAAGACCTCTTCCGAATCTGTTTCAAATGTGCCGGCTAAAATCAGACTGGATAAGTGGCTGTGGGCAGCTCGTTTTTACAAAACCCGCGCGATCGCCAAACAGTCAATTGAGGGAGGGAAAGTGCATTGTGACGGGGCCCGCAGCAAACCCAGCAAAGAAATCACGCTCGGCACCCGTATTTCCCTCCGGCAGGGCTTCGACGACAAAACAGTCGTAGTGAAAGCACTTTCAGACAAGCGAAAGAGCGCGCCGGAGGCTCAGTTGCTCTACGAAGAAACTGCAGAGAGTATCAAACGCCGCGAAGCGCGGGCGGCCGAGCGCAAAGCTCAGCCCAACCACTGGCCTTCTCCCACGCGGCCCAACAAAAAACAAAGAAGAATGATTCAGCGCTTCAAACAAGGCGACGCAGACTGAGTTACAACGATCCCTGACAGGTGGTTGACAGGGTCATAGTCATTTATCATTGCGCTCTAGCAGCGACAGCAGCGACGCGCACCGACGTGCGTTCAGTCAGCGTGGCAGAGGGATGCATGTCAAACCCAATTCAAACCAGCCTCAATCGATACCGCATACCGGAATTCAAACCGGCCTGGGGCAGTATTCGGCGCGGGATTGAAAAGGAATGCCTGCGCGTGACACCGGCAGGGCACATCTCCACGCGCCCGCATCCTGAAGCTCTGGGGTCCGCGCTCACCAACCCGTACATCACCACCGATTTTTCCGAGGCCCTGCTGGAATTTATAACCCCGGCCTACGCCGGCATTCAGGATTGCCTGAAGATGCTGGAAAACATTCACCGCTTCTCTCTGGAAAATCTCGAGGAGCAGGAGATGTTCTGGGTCTGCAGCATGCCATGCCCCTTACATCCGGATACTGAAATACCGCTCGCTCAGTACGGGTCGTCGAATATAGGCAGGATGAAAACGCTCTATCGCAGCGGCCTTCACCATCGATACGGCAGTCTCATGCAGGTCGTGGCTGGCCTGCACTACAATTTCTCCATGCCGGATGCGTTCTGGGAGCCTTTCAAAGAAATTTGCGGGAGCCAGGAATCCTTGAAGGATTTTAAAACCTCACGCTATTTGCACCTGATCCGAAATTTTCACCGATTCTCCTGGCTGCTGGTCTATCTGTTCGGGGCCTCTCCAGCGGCCTGCAAATGCTTCGCCCAGGGCCGGGAACACTCGCTGGCCGAATTAGATGACCACAGCCTTTACCTTCCGCACGCGACCTGTTTGCGCATGGGCAGCCTAGGCTATAAGAGTGAGGCTCAGAAATCTCTGTTTGTTTGCTACAACGAACTGGACGCCTATGTGGAATGTCTCAACAGCGCGATGCACACGCCTTATCCGGAATATGAAGCAATAAGCCGTCGAGAAGGCAACCAGCCGGTGCAGATCAATGCCAATCTGCTGCAGCTGGAAAATGAGTTCTACTCTACTATTCGCCCCAAGCGGAATGTGCCAAGCGGCACCAAGCCGCTGGATGGTCTGACCCGCGAAGGCATTGAGTATGTCGAGGTTCGGGCGCTTGATCTCAATCCGTTCCTGCCGCTCGGCATCGATCCGGAACAGATTAAGTTTCTGGACAGTTTCCTGCTTCACTGCTTGCTCAATGACAGCCCGCAGTGCAATGAAGGCGAATTCTTCGAGGTCGCGAAAAACCTCGAACTTGTCGTTGAGCAGGGTCGAGATCCCGAGCTGATGCTGTCTCGCACCGGCCAAACGATAGCCATGAGAGAATGGGCGGAATCACTCCTGAATGATATCCATCACAGCAGCACGATTCTGAATTACTGCCACAGCGAAGCAGGTTACAGTGATGCGCTGGCAGCACAGCGAGCAAAGGTCAAAGATCCAGAGCTGACACCTTCCGGGCGGATGCTTAAAGAGATGGAACAAAACAAGCTGTCTTTTTTTGAATTTTCACTCGAAAGATCAAAACAGACTCAGGAGGAGCTCCTCAGCAGCACTCTGGACGAACGCACGCTCACGGATTTTATCGGTGCCAGTGAGCTCTCTCTCAAGAAACAGGCTGAAATCGAAGCCAGCGATACACTGGACTTTGACCGCTATCTCGCTGATTGGAACAGCAACTAAGCGATTCCGTCAGATTTCTATCTCCCTCTTTGCCAGCGAAAAAAACGCTCGATATAGGGGAGGTACTTGTCCGGCAGGCGAGCACTGCGCCAGGCATTGGCAGCGAATTTATTGGATTCAGACCAAGTCGGATAAATGTGGGTAACCGCGGAGATTTTCTTCAGACCCAGTCCATGGGTCATGGCGAACACATACTCCCCGATAAGTTCACCGGCATGATAGCCGACAATGCTTACACCCAGAATTCTGTCTGTACCCGGCACGGTCAACACTTTGACGAACCCGTGCGCTTCACCGTCAGCCAGTGCCCGGTCATGATGATCGAGCCCATAGCGGGTCAGCTCATAGCCAATTTTGCGTTGCTGCGCTTCCTGCTCACTTAAGCCAACGCGCGCGACCTCGGGATTGGTGAACGTCGCCCACGGCACAACCCGGTAGTTAGCCCGCAGGCGCCAAAGCCCACCAAGAAGCGCATTCAAAGAGGCGAAATAGGCCTGAAACGAAGCCATGTGAGTAAACTGATACGGCCCTGCAACATCCCCGCATGCATAAATGTTCGGGTAGGACGTCTGCATGGCGCTGTTGATTTCAATTGTGCCGGATGGCGTCAGAGCCACACCCAACTCTTCCAGACCGAAATTTTCGGTGTTCGGCTTTCGCCCGGCTGCGACCAGGACTTGATCGAATTCGAGCACCCGGGTCTCGCCGTTACTCGACACTTCAACTTTTTTCTGCCCGTGCTCAACAAAGAAACGACGCAAACTATGTCCGGTCAGCACAGTGATGCCATCCTTCTCAAATCGCGTGGTCACAGCTGCCGACACTTCAGCATCTTCCCTCGGCATGATGCGCTCTGCCATATCGACCTGAGTGACTTGTGAACCAAGGTGGCTAAACGCCTGTGCCAGTTCACAGCCTATTGGCCCGGCCCCCACAACCAGGAGACGTTTTGGCAGCTCTCGAAGTCTCCAGATGGTGTCAGAGGTCAGATATCCCGTGTCTTCCAACCCGCTTACTTCAGGAATCAGGGGGCGGGCGCCGGTCGCGACAATAATCGACCGTGTGGTTATCGTGCGCTCTCCTACCGCGACTTCATAGGGAGATTTGATGAAGGCCTCACCCTGAACACATTCAACTCCGAGCGAAGTGAAGCGCTCGACTGAATCATGAGGTTCAATGGTTTGAATCACGCTCTGGACTCGCTCCATGACCGCCGCAAAATCCACCTGAGCGCTAGCGTCCACCAGCCCGAATTCCTCGGCTCTTCGGATGTAGGACATGATGCGACCACTGCGAATCAGGGTCTTGCTTGGCACACACCCGGTATTCAGACAATCTCCACCCATTTTGTCCTTCTCAATCAGAACAGTCTTCGCCTTCGAACCTGCCCCGATAATGGCAGCAACCAGGCCAGCAGAACCGCCGCCGATCACAACAACATTCGCGTCAAACGATTCTGGCCGGGGATATTGCTTGGTCAGCTTTTTGCGCTTCATTTGATTCACGATCGCTCTTCCGACCAGAGGAAACACACCAAGCAGAGCCAGTGAGACAAGAACAGGCGCACTCACCAAGCCGGACAGTGAATTGATCCGGGCCAGTTCCACGCCTGCGTTGACGTAAACTACCGTACCCATCAACATGCCCAGCTGGCTGATGAAATAAAACGATCGCACGCGAATCGGCGTCAGACCCATTGCCACATTCACCAGAAAAAACGGAAACAAGGGGACCATTCGCAGACTGAAGAGGTAGAACCCGCCGTCCTTTTCGATACCCTCATTGATGGGTTTCAGAGACTCACCAAAGCGTGACTGCACCCAGTCGCGCAACAGCACCCGGGCGATCAAAAATGCCGCCGTGGCACCGATGGAACTGGCAAATGAGGCCAGCAGCGTACCCCAGAACAGGCCGAACATGGCTCCGCCAAGGAGGGTAATGATGACTGCCCCGGGAATTGAAAATGCCGTGATCGCCACATAAGCAGAAAAGTACAGGCCAGCGGCGAGTGGAAAATTTGTCTCCCGGAATTCTTGCAGGGTCATGATCTGGGACTGCACGAATCCGAGCGTAATGAACCGCCCGAGGTCAAAAAAATAGAAGCAGCCCAGGGCAACAGCTAGGGCGACAATCACCGGGATCTTCGTTTTACTCACGTCTCATACCTCAAACAGAAAAGATTCTGGGGCCACAGAATCTGTCGTCCAGGCTACTGCCTGACTGCAAGACCTCGCAAATCACAGCCAACGCTGGATGGATCGGGTTAGTAACTCTGAACGACTACGCTATAATCTCTCTCCACTCATCAATTAACAAGCGACCCGCTACTCAGGTCGGACTAAAGCGAGTACTTCGTGTCCCACAATCAGACTGACAGAAAATTCCCTCTGACCCGCATGCGACGGATGCGTCGAGACCAGTTTTCACGCCGCCTTATGCGTGAAACGCAATTAAGCGCAGACGACCTGATCTTCCCGGTGTTCGTCAAAGAGGGATCTGGCGACAAGCAGGCCATACCCTCCATGCCTGAAATCTGTCGTTTGAGTATTGACCTTCTTCTTCAAGAAGCGGAGGAACTGGTGCAACTGGGTATTCCAGCCATCGCGCTCTTTCCGGTCGTCGGGCAGGAATCCAAAAGTCTCGATGGTAGGGAGGCCTACAATCCTGACGGGCTGGTCCAGAATGCGGTAAGAGCGTTGAAATCCCGCTTTCCCGAGCTGGGGGTGATTACGGACGTTGCCCTTGATCCGTATACCACGCACGGTCAAGACGGGATTATTGATGACAGTGGCTACGTGATAAACGAAGCCACCGTAGAGGTTCTCTGTCGACAGGCACTTTCCCATGCAGAAGCAGGAGCCGATGTGGTTGCCCCATCTGACATGATGGATGGCAGAATCGGATCAATTCGTAAAACGCTGGAAGACAACCAGCAAATTCATACCCGGATACTCGCGTATTCCGCAAAGTATGCGTCAGCCTATTACGGACCCTTTCGCGACGCCGTAGGCTCGAGCGGAAACTTGGGTGCCAGCAGCAAGGACAGCTATCAGATGGACATCGCCAACAGCGACGAAGCACTTCATGAAGTTGCTCTCGACCTTGCAGAGGGGGCTGACATGGTGATGATTAAGCCCGGCATGCCTTACCTCGATATCGTCAGCCGGGTAAAGCGCGAGCTGGCGGTCCCGACCTTTGTCTATCAGGTAAGCGGTGAGTACGCAATGCACATGGCAGCGTTTCAAAATGGCTGGCTGGACAAAGACCGGATTGCGCTCGAATCTCTGATAGCCATCAAACGGGCAGGTGCCGACGGCATACTGACCTATTTTGCAAAGCATGTGGGCCGGTTGTTACAACAAACAGGCTGACCAAATCGACGTAAAGAAATGACGTCAAAGCTTGATTCATTCTGAATTACGCTTATGATTAGAGGCCGAAATTACTCGGACGTGCGCCCGTTCGTCCTATCCTAACCGCCTGTTCCACTGCATGTTCGAAATCGAACAGGCAACACACTTTTTGATATTCATAAGGATTTTCTCATGAGCGAAAACATCGTTCACATTTCAGACAGCAGCTTTGAACAAGACGTATTGCAGGCCGATGGGCCAGTCCTGGTAGACTTCTGGGCTGAATGGTGCGGACCCTGCAAAATGATTGCGCCGGTTCTGGAAGAAATCGCCGTCGACTATGAAGGCAAGCTGAAGATATGCAAAATGGATGTCGACGCCAATACTGAGACTGCACCTAAATACGGGATACGTGGCATCCCGACTTTGATCCTGTTCAATAATGGCGACAAGGTCGGTGAAAAGGTGGGCGCGCTCTCTAAATCACAACTGGCTGCATTTATTGACAGCGCTATATAAATTGCGTTTAATGACCGTGCGTCGAGGCCTTCGGCGCACGCATTTACCGAATTCCCTGGAACTGCCGCTGCCATAAGCGACTGATTCCACACAGTTTTAGCTCACCCTGCCGACTACTCGATTCACTGCATGTCAAGATTTCTGAGGCCAGCGTGGGTCTGATAATGGTTAGGACAGTCGCGGCAGAGTCATCGGCCGAGGCCGCGAGCCTAGAGGGACACCGAGACCGGCCGACACGGTGTATGAAAGCGCAACAACTCGGCCGCTAGACAGCCCTTAAGAGAGGCCTAGCACGCGCAATAACAGACCGAATCAGCAAGGATCGCGACAGGCGCTTCCTGCAGATTGCCGCTATCGGAACCGAAAAGGCAATCACGACTTATTTTTCAACTGACTATCTTTCCATAAACTTTCCATAAATTTCCAATAAATTCCGACGTACTATTTACCCACAGCATGCGGACGCGAAGGCAGTGCCAAGCTGAATGAACGTGCCCTGACCCGACCCTCTGCTGGCCCACACTGAAAGACTTCCAACTATGAATCTCACCGAATTAAAACAGAAGCCCATTGGCGAACTTATCGAAACCGCGCAAGAAATGGGTCTGGAGAACGTTTCCCGGACCCGCAAGCAGGACATCATTTTCGTCATTCTCAAGAAGCACGCGAAAAACGGCGAAGATATTTATGGAGACGGGGTGCTGGAGATTTTGCAGGATGGCTTTGGCTTTCTGCGCTCTGCTGATTCATCTTATCTGGCCGGGCCGGACGATATTTACGTCTCACCCAGTCAGATCCGCCGTTTTAATCTGCGCACCGGGGATACTGTCGCGGGAAAAATCAGACCGCCAAAAGACGGTGAGCGGTATTTTGCCCTACTGAAAATCAGTGAGATCAACTTTAACAAGCCTGATAACTCCAAGAACAAAATCCTGTTTGAAAACCTGACTCCGCTGTTCCCTCAGGACAGACTCGAGTTACAGGTGGGCAACGGCAGCACCGAAGATCTCAGCGCCCGCGTCATCGACCTGACGTCTCCCATTGGCAAAGGGCAGCGCGGATTAGTGGTGTCGCCACCAAAGGCAGGTAAGACGCTAATCCTCCAGAACATCGCTCAGTCGATCACCCGAAACAACCCGGAATGCCGTCTGATTGTTCTGCTGATTGACGAGCGTCCGGAAGAAGTCACGGAAATGCAGCGCTCAGTCAGGGGCGAGGTTGTCGCCAGCACCTTTGATGAACCCCCTTCACGACACGTGCAGGTGGCTGAGATGGTCATTGAAAAAGCGAAGCGACTGGTCGAGCACAAAGAAGATGTTGTGATTCTCCTCGACTCCATTACGCGCCTGGCAAGGGCATACAACACGATTGTGCCTTCCTCGGGCAAAGTGCTGACCGGTGGTGTGGATGCGCATGCTCTTGAGCGCCCCAAGCGTTTCTTCGGAGCCGCGAGGAATTTAGAAGAGGGCGGCAGTCTCACGATCATCGCAACAGCGCTTATCGAGACCGGTTCAAAAATGGATGAAGTCATCTACGAAGAATTCAAGGGTACAGGCAACATGGAGTTGCATCTGGACCGCAAGATCGCCGAGAAGCGAGTCTATCCCGCGATTAATGTCAGACGTTCAGGTACACGCCGGGAAGATCTGCTCACTTCAGAGGAAGAACTGCAGCGTATGTGGATTCTGCGCAAACTGCTCAGCTCTATGGAAGACGTGCAGGCTACCGAGTTCATCCTGGATAAACTCAAAGACACCAAAACCAATGACGAATTCTTTAACGCTATGAAGCGCAAGTAGTTCGCCGATCCGCTCTCACTGACCGAATAATTACTCGTCCCCATGTCCTTCAAAGATTTGCGCGAATTCATCAGCCTGCTTGAGCAGGAAGGCGAACTCAAACGAATCACTGCAGAAGTCGATCCCAATCTGGAGATCACAGAAATTGCTGATCGCTGTTTGCGAAACGGCGGCCCGGCTTTGTTGTTCGAAAATCCAAAGGGTTCGTCTGTTCCCCTGCTTGCCAATCTTTTTGGCAATACCAAGCGAATCGCACTGGCTATGGGGCAGCAGGATCTGGAAGGTCTGCGGGACGTTGGCAGACTGCTGGCGTTTTTAAAGGAACCCTCGCCCCCGAAGGGTTGGCGCGATTTATGGCAGAGCTTGCCCAGCTACAAAAATGTCCTGAACATGCCTCCGGCGGTTCGAAAAACAGCCCCCTGCCAGGAAGTTGTGATCGCTGAAGAGGACGTGGACCTCGGGTTTTTGCCCATCCAGACCTGCTGGCCCGGCGATGCAGGACCCCTGGTTACCTGGCCCTTGGTGATAACCCGGGGACCGGAAAAGGACAGGCAGAATCTAGGCATCTACCGGATGCAGAAGATTGGCCCGAATAAGCTGATCATGCGCTGGCTGTCGCACAGGGGTGGAGCGCTGGACTTTAAAGAGTGGCAAGACAAATTCCCGGGCGAAGGCTTTCCGGTATCGATTGCCATCGGCGCGGACCCCGCTACCGTGCTGGCGACGGTCACGCCGGTACCTGACACTTTGTCCGAATACGCATTTGCAGGCCTGCTAAGAAACAGCAAAACCGAAGTTGTGAAATCTCTGACCAATGATTTACAGGTGCCGGCCAGTGCGGAGATTGTCCTGGAGGGTGTCATTGAAGCTGACGAGATGGCAGATGAAGGTCCCTACGGTGACCACACCGGCTACTACAACGAAGTGGAGCGCTTTCCGGTGTTTACCATCAAGCGGATCACGCATCGCAGGGACCCTATCTATCACAGCACCTATACTGGCAGACCGCCCGATGAGCCGGCCATGCTGGGCGTGGCCCTCAATGAGGTCTTCGTCCCGCTGCTGCAAAAGCAATTCCCTGAGATCGTCGATTTCTATCTACCCCCTGAGGGCTGCTCTTATCGCATGGCAATCGTCAGTATGAAGAAACAATATCCCGGCCACGCCAAACGCGTGATGATGGGTGTCTGGTCCTTCCTGCGTCAGTTCATGTACACCAAATTTGTCGTAGTCGTTGATGAAGACATCAATATCCGGCATTGGGAAGATGTTATCTGGGCGATTACCACACGCATGGATCCCATAAGGGACACCGTGATGATAGACAATACGCCCATAGACTACCTCGATTTTGCCTCGCCCGTTGCAGGGCTGGGATCAAAGATGGGCTTGGATGCCACGAACAAAATGGCGGGAGAAACGGAGCGTGAGTGGGGCTCCACGATCACCATGTCGGATGAGGTCAAAACGCGAGTTGACAGTCTCTGGCAAGACCTGGGTATCGACTCCTGAGCCTCAGGAATTAACCGGTTTGCCTGTCTTTTTCCGGCATGGGCAAGTTCAACAACTGACCACCAACCATTTCATCATACCGGCGCAAGCAGGATTCACTGGCCTCCATCTCCCCGAGTTGCCTCAGCATCCTTCCCAGTTCACCGAGAGCGCAAACGGTTGGCTTAATCTTGATGCTGGCCTCATAGTACTCTCGGGCTTTACCCCAAAGCCGTCCGCGCATGCAGAGTCGCGCAAGCGTCAGTAGCAGCTCCGCGTCCGCCGGCCGCGATTTTAGCCAGCCCTCTGCCACAAGCAACTGACGGGAGTGGCTGTCATAGTCGATAGCACCATATTGACGGATCAGATCAGCATCCCAGCATTTTTCCAGTGCATGCTCGATGGTTTTCGCGGCCTGCTCTTTATCACCAAGATCGAGCAGCAGATTCGAGTAGTATCCAACTGCTTCAGCATCCTGTTGAAACAGCTGCGGAATTTTTTTCCATTGCTTGCGAAGCTGCGCCTGTTCACTGTCAGAGCCATTCACCGCTTTTTCATAATGACGGCTGAGATTCTCCATCAAAAGTCGTTTGCGTATCCTTCCTGCTTCATCCGATGCAATCACTTTATTTTTCTCAAGCGTCGGCAGTAAGGATTCAAGCGCACTCCATTCTTCCAGCTTGAAATACACATCCTTGAGCAGGGTCATTAAAGTTGGATCGTTAAGAGAGGTTTTCTTTGCCTGTTCAAGCACAGCGAGACACTGCTCCAGCTGCTCTGAGCGATAAAGAAGCTGCGCCCTCAGGGAATTAATCGTTGACTTGGAGACAGGGAATGCACCTTCCGCCAGTTCGAGCAAACGTTTCCACTCATCTTTCTCGCCCACTTCAAAGGCGGCATACGCAGCTGCAAGATAGTTCACCACGCTGGCGTCTTTATCCTTCAGCCCTTTGCGCAGCAATTTGAGAGCGGATTGCCAGTTACCGCGAGCGAAATAGTGCAAGCCTTCAAGCGTGTTGCTTCGGGTTCGCCTGCGCCGGGACATCTCTTTGCCGGCAGCTACCAGACGCATCGGATTAACCCATCCTAATATCAACAGCAGCAAACGGACGCAGAGGTAGATGAAGAGAATCAGGACTAGCAGAGCGAACAGGCTGGTTTCAAAGGTATATTCACCGAATGCGATCAGAAGATACCCGGGATCACTCGGGAAGCCGACGGACAGCGTGACCCAGAGTGACACCACAATTGCCAGCAGGCTGAAGATAAACAGGCGAATCATTTAGCGCACCGACGCAGCAAGCTGCTCCAGGGTACGAAGCGATTCAGCCAAACTGGGCAGCTCCGGGTCCACTTCGACCGCAGTTAACTCAGCGAGCTCAAGAAAGGCAGCTTCACCGGAGCCCGTATCGGTCACCATATAGGTCTGAAGCCAGTCCAGTGCGTTCTTCAGATGATGCTGATAAAGCAATTCACTCCGGTTCAAAACAGCAAACTTCGCCTGTTCCAGCATCAGGCGGAAGTTTTGTCTGATGACGGCTTCCTGACCGGAGATCAACATGGCTTCCGGGGAATCTTCCCATTTCCGCCAGACAAAAACGGTGCCAAGAAATTCAAGGGTAGTGTCAAGCAGGCCCGTGGTATCACCGGCCAACTCATCGGTTCCGGCCGAGCTTACAGTTTGTCCGCTGAGCAGTTTTTCACGCTGGGAGCCGAGCAGACTCAAACTTTCCACCCGTTCAATCAGCGCCTGTATTCGAAAAATGGCCGCTTCCTGATCAGGGATCAACATCGAACGCAATACTTCAATGTCTCTCGCAAGCTGCTGTCTGACGCGAAGCACGTTGGTGCTGCCGGACTCCGACAACGCTCGATCGCTCCTTTGCAGTAAGTTCATCGCGGACGGGATATCCCGCTCGAGCTCAAGTTTCTGTGCTGCCAGTCTGGCAAAGTAGTTGGCCTCCAGAATTTTCCAGCGGGAATCCTGCGGCGCAGCGGCCTCGAGGCCTCTTTCGGTCAGTTCCGCTACTCTTTGATCAAGCTGCGCCAGATCGGAGTCGATTCTGCGCTGAAGTGCGAGAAACTCTGCCTCATTGCCTTGATCCGGAATCGACAGATCCGCAATCTCATCACGCAGCCGCTGTATGTCCTCCTGCTGCAGCTGCAGAGCAAGGCTCAATTCATCCGTCCTGTCCTCGGTTGACTGAAGCTCGGTCAACATAGCCTGCAGCTCAAACTGCCTGAAGCCGAGCAGACCAATGGCGCCGAACAGGGGCACGAGCAGAACCAGAACGATGATGAAACGACGGCGAGCGTTCTGCTGCTTACGCGTCACGCTGGCATTGGTGCCCTTAGAAATCTGATCGAGAATTTTCGGTGTTTCTGGCTGATCGGTCACAAAAATATCCCGCCTTGCATCCCTGGATTCATGAACAGTTAATCGGCCTGCTCAGTGACCGCTCGAATAGATTTTTACGAGAGCTGCAAGCATCATCTCATCGCCCGCCCCGCCTGCGTTATGAACGTTCAGAAAACCCAGTTCCCGTGCCTGTGCCGCGACTCGCTCAGAGGGGACCACCAGAGGCATGGTGAACAGCTCAAGCAGATGCGCTCCAACCAGCTCCCCGAGCGCAGCTAACGACTCTCCACTATGGACGGTCACCGCGCTCAATCCGCGATCACGCAATTCGGTCGCCACATGAGAGCCATTGTGTTGCTGCACCTCGCGCCGATAAAGCTCTCCGTAATCAGTGAAAGCCCCTCTGCGGCTCAGCGTCTGTGCAAGGTGTTCCCGTCCGCCGACGCCGCGTAAGATGAGAATCTTACGCCCCGCCACCGCGTTCAGTGCAGGTAACCTCAAAACGGCTTCACTGTCGCTCCCGTCAACCGGGAACTCTACTTTGGCGGCGAGCATCTCTGCAAGCAGCGCTGCAGTGCCCTGCCCGAAGGCAATAAACCGCTGCTGTATCGGCAGTTGAGGCCAGTAATTAGCAATCAATTCCGCGCCAAATCTTGCCGCGTTCTGACTGACAAAAACGACGATGTCATAACGATCCAGCTCCTGAATTTTATCGCGGGCCTGCTGGAGCTCTGCATCCGACAGCCGAGCGATGTTAATCAGAGGCAGGCTTATCCAGGAACCGCATCGCGCTTCAATGGCTTGTCGTAAAGAAGCCTGATGATGCTCTGCTCGAGTAATCAGAATAACCTGATCTTTCAGCAGGCGAGACGAGGTTGCATTCGGGTTCATCGCGGTGAGGTTAGCTGCGCGGCTTCATGTCATCTTCTCAATCGAATCCAGTATCGACCGAGCTCCCTGGGACAATAAATCCTCAGCGACACTGATTCCCAGTTGACGAGCGTCCTGCGTCGAACCGGACTTCTGACTCCGATAGATGACTGAGCCATCGAGTGCGCCCACGAGCGCGCGCAGAAAAACACTGCCCTGCTGCACTTCAGCATAGCTGGCAATAGGGACCTGACAGCCACCATCAAGCCGCTCGTTTACCGCCCGTTCTGCAGATACCCGGATGGCAGTTTCATGATGATGAAGACACTGAATCAGCTCATAGGTTTTCTCATCATCAGCACGGCATTCAATGCCTACCGCCCCTTGCCCGCCTGCCGGCAAACTGAGGTCAAATGAAAGTCGCTCATTAATCCGATGCTGCAGACCCAACCGAATCAGGCCCGCAGACGCAAGAATGATGGCGTCATATTCACCGGCATCAAGCTTGCCCAGGCGAGTACCGACGTTACCCCTGAGATCACAGATCTGGATATCCGGTCTCTCGGACTGCAACTGACACTGACGGCGAAAACTGGAGGTCCCTACGCGCGCTCCGTTCGGAAGCTGCAGCAGCGCTGGAAATTTATTGGATACGAAGGCATCAGCCGGATCTTCTCTTTCACACACCACGGCCAGTTTCAATCCTTCCGGAAAGGACATCGGAACGTCCTTCATTGAATGAACGGCAATGTCGGCACGCCCCTCCAGCATGGCCTTTTCCAGCTCTTTGACAAACAGGCCCTTGCCGCCCACTTTCGCCAGAGGAGAATTCAGAATCTGATCCCCGCGAGTGGTCATCGGAACCAGCTCAACGACAAGATTTCCATGATGCCTCTGCAGGGCATCCTTCACATAATTGGCTTGCCATAAGGCCAACGGGCTTTCCCGGGTTGCGATGCGAATAAGATCTTGCGTGCTCATGACTTATCAGGAAGATGTACTGAGTGATATACCGGCATAGTAAAGTAAATTGGCCGGTTTGTCTGACCGAGTTTTACGACGGGCCGCTTATTACCCCTGTGGCAACTTGCTATAATCCCTGCTTTTACATACAACAAAGAGCAGCTTCATGAGCGACAACTCCGGCGACACCACTAAACTGTGGGGTGGCAGGTTCACGGAATCGACCGATGAATTCGTTGAACGCTTCACCGCATCGGTTTCCTTCGACTACCGACTCTATCCTTATGACATTGAGGGTTCGATTGCCCACGCTCGTATGCTGCAAAAAACCGGCATACTTACCCCAGCAGACACTACAGAAATTATTGAAGGCCTGGAAGGCATCCGCTCAGATATTGAAAGGGGAGACTTCGATTGGCAGGTTGCACTGGAAGATGTCCACATGAACATCGAAGCGGCTCTGACCCGGCGAATCGGTGACACCGGCAAAAAGCTCCATACCGGCCGCTCTCGCAACGATCAGGTTGCCACTGACATTCGGCTTTTCGTACGCCATGAGATCGATCGCATCGCCGCCATCATTACTGAGCTCCAGGCGGCTCTGCTTGGTCTCGCCGAGCGGGAAGCTGAAACGGTGATGCCGGGATTTACGCATTTGCAAACGGCCCAGCCTGTCAGCTTCGGTCATCATCTGCTGGCGTGGTTCGAAATGCTCGATCGGGACTATCAGCGCCTGATGGATTGCCGCAAGCGAGTTAACCTGTCACCACTGGGTGCCGCTGCTCTTGCGGGGACAACATTTCCGATTGACCGGCACTACACATCAGACCTGCTTGGATTCTCCGCACCTACTGCCAACTCACTGGACTCCGTCAGTGACAGGGATTTCGCTATTGAGCTGGCAGCTGCAGCAAGCATCATAATGACGCATCTCTCTCGGTTCTCAGAAGAACTGGTGCTCTGGGCTTCCGCGCAATTTGATTTTATTCAGCTCCCCGATCGGTTCTGTACCGGTTCTTCAATAATGCCTCAGAAGAAGAATCCGGATGTCCCGGAACTCGTTAGAGGAAAAAGCGGTCGGGTCACCGGGCATCTGATGGGTCTACTGACTCTGATGAAATCTCAACCTCTGGCTTACAACAAAGACAATCAGGAAGACAAGGAGCCGCTGTTTGATTTGCTCGATACTGTGCGTGACTGCTTATCCGCCTATCTTGGCATGATACCGGCAATCAAGTGCAACCGGGGCAACATGCGAAGGGCCGCCATGAAAGGTTACGCTACTGCGACTGATCTGGCAGATTACCTGGTCAAGAAAGGGATCCCGTTTCGGGACGCGCACGAGATTGTAGGTAAGGCAGTGGCATCGGCCATTGAACAGGAAAAGGATCTTAGCGAACTGTCCCTGGAAGAGCTGAAGGGCTTCTACTCTGGAATCGGCGAAGAGGTATTTGAATGCCTCACGCTTGAGGGCTCGCTCAACGCGCGAGACCACTTCGGAGGCACAGCTCCGAAGCAGGTACTAAAGGCCATTAACACAGCGAGAGACCGGCTGGCGCAGCGTTAGTTGCCGGTGCTGCCTGACCCCGCTGCTTGCGGAACTGCACTGTGGGCAAATCAGGGCGACGGCGGAGCCTGCAGCTCTATCTCATATTCCAGTACGCGATTATCCCGTCGTGTGGTGACTGTAACACGCTCCCCTGCTCGCTTGTTTTCAAGAAATGCCGCAAGGTCATTCTCATTACTGATTGGCTCTTCGTCCAGACGCACGATCACGTCACCCAACCGGATTCGGCCGCCATCGACCCGGGTCAGACCTCGCATACCGAGCCGCTCGGGATCACCGCCTGCAAGGGTGTCCAGCACAATTACCCCGTCAATCTTCCACAGGCGCCTGTAATATTCGGCCTGAGGAAGTAGATTGATGCCGAGAATCGGTGTTTGTATGCGGCCGAACTGGATCAGCTCTGGCACAATGCGGTTGACCGTATTGGCAGGAATCGCAAAACCGATACCACTACTGCCTCCGCTCGGACTGTAAATCGCCGTGTTAACGCCTACCAATTCTCCCAGCGAATTAAGCAGAGGCCCACCGGAGTTCCCGGGATTGATTGCCGCATCGGTCTGAATGACATCCGATATTTTGCGGCGGGTTACCGAATCAATTTCCCGGCCAAGGGCACTGACCACGCCGACGGTCATTGTGGTGTCAAGGCCAAAAGGATTACCAATGGCAACCACCTTACGACCTACCTCCAGCAATGAGGAGTCCCCCGGTACAATCGGAATCAACTCCACATCATCCGCCTCGATCTTCAGCACTGCCAGATCATGATTGGGGGCAACACCTACCGGTACCGCATCAAAGGTCATCCCATCCTGAAGCGTGACGAGCACCCTATCTGCCTGCTGTACCACGTGAAAATTGGTCACGATATGCCCCTGCGTATCCCAGACAAATCCGGTGCCGCTGCCTTGAGGCACATCCTGAGGATTGAGAGAGTAGAACGACCTTACCCGCCGGGCATTGGTGATATTTACCACCGAAGGGCTGGTGCGCTTAAAAATCTCAATGTTGTTGGCTTCATCGTCCGTACTGAAGTGCGCATAGTCCTGGGGCTGCGCTATTCCGGCAGCCGCGCAGAGCCAGAGCACTGCGCCAGAGACCAGACTCACTGTAAGCCTTTGAAAGAATCTCAAAACGGGTTTCCTCGCCAAGGTCGACATGTAGGCTAAATAGGTCTGATCACCGGAAATTCAAGACCCCGGAGAGCCACGGACCCGACTGCTCAAATTTCACTTGACCCGGTCATACTGCCTTTTTGGGCTCAAACAGAAGCATCCAGCATGCAGAAAAACCGCGCATCTGCCCAAAGAAACAACTTTGCCGGGTTTGCCACTCCATGGCATCCAGCCCTTTGTTTACAATTGATTTCGCCGAATCTTATTCGTACCATTGCCGAATTCTGCAAGGAAATTCAACACGATGAAGCAAATCCTGATCATTGACGATGACGAGAAACTGGGCAAATTACTCGTACAGTACTTGGAGCGTTATGACATGAACGCGCATGTCGCTTTAACCCCAAGCAAGGGCTTCGAAATGATTAAGAAGATTAAGCCCGATCTGTTGATTCTCGACGTCATGCTCCCGGAAAAGGATGGCTTTGAAATTTGCCGGGAAATACGTGCCAAGTCTTCAATTTTCGGGCAGCTTCCGATTCTCATGCTGACCGCCCATGCCGAGGTCACTGATCGTATCGTAGGTCTTGAACTTGGTGCAGACGATTATCTGCCCAAGCCTTTTGAACCAAGAGAACTGGTAGCGCGCATCCATAATATCCTCCGCCGCAGCAGTGACGACAATACAGTGCGTGAGATCAAACCGGTCAATGGCCTGGATGTTGACGTCTCACGGCGTGAAGTCAAACTGGATGGCTCTGTGCTCGATCTTACAACCATGGAATATGAGCTACTCATACTCTTCATGCAGTTCCCGAACAAAACGTTCACCCGCGACGAACTCATGAATCGATTGCGCGGTATAGATGCGGAACTGTTCTCCAGAGCAGTCGACACACTCGTGAGCCGCTTACGACATAAGTTAAAAGACACATCGAAGACCCCTCGGTTTATAAAGACGGTATGGGGGCGTGGTTATACTTTTGTCGGCGAGCAACTATGACGGCACTACTGCAGTACGTCAAAAAATCTCTGTTTGTCAGACTGCTGTTAATCTTTGGTTTCACCGTCGTTAGTTTTTTCCTGATAATTTCCCTATCACTTCGAGCACTCAACCAGACCGAAATCACTATTGAAACGATTCCGGATTTTTACATGCGGAATGTGGAATCCATCATCGAAGACATTGGCACGCCTCCTAACCTGAGTAATGCCATGCGCCTTGCCCAAGAGCTCGATTGGACTATCAATATCCGCAACCCGATCATGCGGTGGAGCTCTGATCCGGACAACCGTCTCAATGTCGACGCATCCGACTTCAACAGAAATCTCACCACCGACGCCGAAGTTCGCACGATTGACAACGAGGACATCATTCGGGTGAATCGAGGCGGCTATGACTTCTATCTCTATCAGCGCTCTCTGAATGAAAGCAACATCAACTTCTTTGTCGTTTATATGGGAGCGGCTCTCGCTGCCATCGTACTTTTCCTGAATTATTTCATGGTCAATCGACTGCTGGACCCGGTGAGGATGCTCAAGAAAGGGGCAGAGAGGATTGAAAAAGGCGACCTAAGCTATCGGGTTCAAAGCAACCGTCAGGACGAACTGGGTGAACTGACGGAGAGTATCAATCACATGGCCGATTCGCTGCAGTCGATGCTTGAAGCAAAGCGCCAGCTCCTGATGGCCATAAGCCACGAATTGCGGACACCGATCACCAAAGCCAAACTGCGACTGGAATTCATGCCGGAAAGTGATGAAAAGGAGCAGCTCCGCGAGGATATTGACGAGATCGACCTGCTCATTTCGGATTTGCTCGAAACAGAGCGGCTGAACAATGAGCATGCCGTACTGGCCGAAGAGTCCGTGTTTATTTCCGAATTCGTACGCGGCGTGTCAGAGCAATTTCAGGACTATCCGGGAGGACTACAGGTTGAATGCCCGGAAGAGGACAGGGAATTTTTGATCGACCGTCTCCGCATGCGTTTACTCATCACCAACCTGTTGAACAACGCCATTCGGCACGGCAAAGGCCTCCCTATCAGCGTCGCTCTCTCCTTTTTTGAGGAACGGGCCATTGTGGAGGTCATAGACCGTGGGGAAGGGATTGCCGAGGAACATCTCTACCAGATCAGTGAACCCTTTTACCGTGCCGACAGTGCCCGACAGCGTAACACCGGGGGTTTCGGGCTTGGACTGTATCTGTGCCGACTGATTGCGCAGGCTCACGGCGGCGAGCTTATTATTCGCAGCAAACTGGGGGAAGGAACCCATATCTCGGTGAACCTGCCCCCTGCGCCCCCAAACAGGAAATAAAAAGGAAATTCTGAACGGTCTCTGCCTATCTGGCCGAACGACGACGCCTCTGTCTGGTGTAGTGCGCGAGTAGCGCAAAAATGGTTAACAACACAGGCACCAGGCCAGTATTGATTGCCTTCAGATTGGCGCCCAGTTGATCAATATCCTCGGTCAACTGGAACTGAACGTCGCGCAACCGCCTGCGAGTATCCAGCATTTCACCGTTAAAGCGATCTATTTCGGCCTGTATTTCTGGCGTCAGTTGCCCGAGCGGATTGCCGTCTTCATCCTGATTCAGCTCAGCCAATGCGGCCTCGGTCTCTGACAATCGGTTGAGCAGGTCTGCTTCTTCAGTCCGCAGACGGTCGTCTGCCTCTCGCTGCAGTGCGATGACTCGCGTAAACGGTCGAGAGTAAGTTCCACGGCTTCGAATACTGACCAGATCAGCCCCTCCGCTAAGATTATCAAGACTGTTGATCAGCAGGTCACCGTTGTTTGCGAAAGGCTGTGGAATCCGCTGACCGAGAAATTGGGCGACCTGCACCCAGAGCCTGTCAGTCAGGAAATCAGTATCTGCAAACAGGACGATGTTTGCTGGACTCTGCGTTTGCGCCAGATGCATTTCTGCTGGCGCCTCCTCAGGCGTCTCGGCAGCATCGCTCTCGGAAATCGCAGGATTATCGGAGGAAGCGGAATCTGGTGAGTCCTGCGCTGCATCCGCGTCGTCCTGATCATCGGAAGCTGTGTCGTCCGGAACCTCAGGTCGGCCTCCTGGAAAGGCAGAAGTGATTTCACCGCTCACCCGGGCAGCGAGTACGTAACTCGTCCCCTGGGACTGAAATTCATCGAACAGAATCGACGGATCTGTCATATTTTCAACCAGCGCCGCATCCATCAGCATCGCATCAGACGATGAACGAATTAGCGGCTCAAAAGTCGTGGTGGCTCCGTCTGACTGAGACAAGGCACCGGCAGATGCGAAATTCACCGTCTCAAGACGGCTGGTGATGATATCTTCCTGATCAAGATTTGCTCGCGGCACACCGACCATGCCCAGGTGCTGCATGGGTCTCTCGTTCTGGCTCATTCTCACACGCAAAGCCAGCTCATTATCCGCCAGGACTTTGTCGTCCTGATATTCGACCCCCCAGGCAGACAACAACACTTCGAGGTCTGACCCCATCCCCGCGGGAATGAGCGCACCCTGTGGGGACCGCGTCACCAGAGAATCTGCGTTAGGATCAAGAAAGACGATCGCCTGCCCACCCTTCATGACGTGCTGATCGACCGCGTACAGCATCTGATCGGAAAGTTCCTGGGGATGCACGATCATCAGTATGTCCACGTCTTCATCAATGCTGCCGGCATTGATGTCGACCCGGCGCACATCATAGAGCTGCCGTATCATTTCCATGACAAACCACGGTGAGGTCGCCTGGCCCGTTGCCGGATTAAAACCTCCATCAATGTCCAGCTCGGTGATCAGCCCGATCACTGTGCGCTCTGGCGAATTCACCGAGGAGATCAGCTTCATGAATTCATACTCCAGAAACTGTTCCTGATCGGGACGAATGAGAGGCAGTGCTTCAACAGCAGGGGGCGCCAGTGGATTGTAATCGGCCTCATCCACGACCTGAGAGGCAACCAGTCCAAAATAGATCGATTCACCACCCTGACTCACCGGAACCGCTCGAATGCCAAACTGAGTCGCCAGATCTTCCTCTTCTGAAAAAGGTTCCGGATCGATGACGTTCAAAGTGAGCTTGCCCTCGCTGGCAAAGGTGATTTCTTCCAGTAATTCCTGAACCCTGCTGCCATAAGCGCGGATCTGAGGCTGATCTTCTGTGGCGCTTTCGGAGTAAAAGAAACGCAGTTCAATCGGCGTCTCCAGATTGCTAACAATATTCCGCGTTCCCTCCGAGAGGGTGTAGAGCCTGTCCTCGGTGAGGTCAATACGCAGACCGGGAAGCATCGTAATCAGTATGACACTGACGATCACTCCGAAAAAAATGCCTGCCAGGCCGGCAGATGAAAAAAGAGCTTTGCTATTCACCACATTCCCTCCTAGTTGGCTTTCTTCATTTCGATAACAATGGCGCTGGCCAGCAACCAGGCCCCGATAAACACGCTGAAAAACAGAAAATCCCTGATATCCAGAACACCTTTAGCTATCGAGTCGAAGTGCGTGAGAAACCCCATAGCGGAAAAAGCATCAACCAGCCACTGAGGAACCCACGAAGGAAACGCATTCAGCAGGATCGGTGACCCCATGATGACAAACAGAAAGCAAATAGCGACGGTCAGGATAAAAGCGATCACGGAGTTTTTAGTACAGGCGGACATGCAGGAACCGATGGCCAGAAAACCACCCGCCATAAACCAGCTTCCCAGATAGGCTGCCACGATCACACCGTTATCCGGATCGCCCAGGTAGTTCACAGTAACCCAGATCGGAAAGGTCAATGCCAGCGCAATACCGGTTAACACCCATGCAGCCAGAAATTTTCCGAGCACCGCATCAACGAGTCTTACCGGAAGCGTCAGGAGTAACTCAATGGTTCCCGTCTTGCGCTCATCAGCCCACAGCGTCATCGCAATCGCTGGAACCATGAAGAGATAGAGCCAGGGATGAAAGCCGAAAAATGGCAGAAGGTCTGCCTGACCCCTCAGGAAGAATCCACCCAGGTCAAAGGTGAAAATTCCGTTGGTGATCAGAAAGATCACGATAAACACATAGGCCAGCGGCGTAGCAAAATAACTGTACAGCTCTCGCTTAAAAATGATGCCCAGATTACCCATTAGCCCGCCCCTCCGATTGCTGAGTCACGCTGCGAAATACATCTTCAAGCTGTCCTCTCTCAACGTGAAACTCGCTGATGGGCCAGTGCTTCTGCTGAGCGACTTCGGACACCTGCGAAAAGATAGAAGCTCCGCCTTCGGCAAATATTGTGTAAGCCAGCCCGTTGCTCTCTGCAACTTCCACGGAAGCAACGCCGGGCACTGCCTTGAGGTCGGCAAGCAGGTCATGGCTGTCAGTCAGGGTGACGCGAATCGCCTGATGAAATCGCGATTGTGATTCCAGTTCAGCCGGGGTGCCATCCGCCACGATCTTCCCGTTTGCAATGATGACGGCTCGTGAGCAGACCGCAGTGACTTCCTCAAGAATGTGGGTAGAAACGATTACAATCTTATCGGTTGCCAGGCTCTTGATAAGCGCTCGCACATGATGTTTCTGGTTGGGGTCCAGCCCATCCGTAGGCTCATCGAGTATGAGCACCTTCGGGTCATGCATGATCGCCTGAGCCAGACCTACCCGCCGCTTGAAACCCTTAGATAAGGTCTCGATAGACTGATCGCGCACACTCTCGAGGGCCACCTCGTTGATTACATGATCAACCCGCTGCTCGATTTCAGCACCCCGGAAGCCGCGTATCTGTGCTATGAAACGTAAAAACTCAAGGGTAGTCATGTCGCCGTAGGAAGGCGCGCCCTCTGGCAGGTATCCGATGAGGCGCTTGGCTTGGAGTGCCGCACTGCTGATGTCGTGACCATCGATGGTCACTTTTCCGGCGGAAGGCGCCAGAAAGCCGGTAATCACCTTCATTGTGGTGGATTTACCGGCGCCATTGGGTCCAAGAAACCCCAGAACCTCCCCTTCTCGCACCGAAAAACTGAGATCATCAACGGCAACAAACTGATCAAATTTTTTGGTTAGATGGCTTATTTCAATCATCGTCGTCCACAAGTCACTGTTGGTTCATCCATAACAAGCAAGCCTGTCACCGCGCTGTCGCGGCAGCAACCGGCGCTCGGTTGAAATCTGGGCAGGCAATGCCCACCGGCTGCTTGAAGTCTGGCAAAAAATATAGGGTTCCTGATTCTGCTTTTCAAGAGCCGCGCCGATTGCCGGATCCATACGAAAAATCAGAACTTTTACAGAGCTGTTGGACTGTCTGGGCCTGTGTTTATGAGTGCTGCACCGGTATAATGCGCAGCTCAAGGATTTCCCCCGGTACGCCAGTCTCCGCCTTGGTTCACGCATTCATAGAGGCTCAGTCAGACATGAAAACATCCCGCCGATATCGGACTGCCCTTTGGTACGCAGGCATGGTCTTACTGGCTTGTCTTGCTTCCGGCTGCGGACAAAAAGGGGGGCTGACTCGACCCGAGTCTCCCACCGCGAGCAACCTGTGAGGACGCGGTGAGCGAACGCCTCAGTCGACACTGGAACTGATTTCTCCATGGATCACTTTACCTATCAGGGCGAAACGCTGTTTGCTGAAAGCGTTTCAGTAGCAACTCTTGCCGAGACCTACGGGACTCCTTGCTTCGTCTATTCCCGGGCAACGCTCGAGCGTCACCTGCGTGCCTATCAGGAAGCGCTGTCCGGAGTCTCTGGTTTGGTATGTTTCGCAGTAAAAGCCAATTCCAACCTGGCAGTGCTGAACGTTTTGGCGCGGCTGGGCGCCGGATTTGACATAGTCTCCGGCGGCGAACTGAAGCGGGTCATTGCAGCAGGCGGGGATCCTGGCAAGGTCATTTTTTCAGGCCTGGGCAAAACCGTCGGGGAAATCGAGCAGGCCCTCGCGGCAGGGATTCATTGTTTCAACGTTGAATCTGAACCCGAACTTGAAAGAATCAGCCATGTTGCCAGAGCCCACGGGGTTGAAGCGCCTATCTCCATCAGAGTCAATCCGGACGTCGACGCGGGCACCCATCCCTACATTTCAACCGGACTGAAAGAAAACAAATTCGGTATTGCCGCCGAATCGGCGCTGCGTGTCTACCGGGATGCCGCTCAGATGCCGGGCATCCGGGTTACCGGCATTGACTGTCATATCGGCTCACAGTTGACCACCGTCGAACCTTTCCTGGATGCAATTGATCGTCTGCTCCTCATGACAGATGCCCTGGCTGCAGAGGGCATTACCATTTCCCATTTCGATATGGGTGGCGGCTTGGGGGTAACTTACGACGAGGAAAAGCCACCGCTTCCCTCCGAACTCATGGCAGCGGTAAGAAGTCGGTTTGAGGGTAAGGAGATGATGCTCATCGTTGAGCCGGGACGATCTATTGCGGCAAATGCCGGACTGTTTGTCACCTCAGTGGAGTATCTCAAGCACACCGAGCATAAGAATTTCGCCATTGTCGACGGTGCGATGAATGACTTGTTGCGCCCCGCTCTGTATGGCGCATGGCAGGAAATCATCCCCGTCTCCAGGCGCGAAACGCCTGTAGCGGTCTATGACGTGGTCGGGCCGGTATGCGAATCAGCGGATTTTCTCGGCAAAGACAGGAGTCTCAGTGTGGAAGCAGGCGACCTGCTGGCAGTCCGGTCTGCGGGAGCCTACGGATTTGTCATGAGCTCAAATTACAATACGCGGCCCCGTGCGGCAGAGGTAATGGTTGATGGTACAACGCATCATCTGGTGAGAGCCCGGGAATCGGTGGAACAGCTGCTTCACCTGGAAAGCTGCTTGCCGGACTAAGCACAGAAAGCAAACGATGGCTTTATCTTTTACAAAAATGCATGGCCTTGGTAACGACTTTGCCGTCGTCGACGGCGTCACACAGGCAGTAACCCTGTCAGCTGGGCAGATCAAGGCCCTCGCGGACCGGCATCTGGGCATCGGTTATGATCAGCTCCTGCTCGTTGAGCCTCCTAGCCAGCCAGATGTCGATTTCAACTACCGGATTTTTAATGTCGATGGCAGTGAGGTGGAGCACTGCGGAAACGGCGCTCGATGCTTTGCCCTGTTTGTCAGGGCCAAAGGCCTCAGCCAGAAAAACCCGCTGACAGTCAAAACCCACAACCGGGTTCTTTCTCTGCGTTTCGAAGAGTCCGGCGACATTGCCGTTGACATGGAAAAGCCTGTGCTGGAACCCGCTTGTCTGCCTTTTTGCGCAGACAGAAGACTCGTCAGGTATCATCGCACGCTGACCGTTGACGGCGTCAATCTGGAGATCGAATTTGGTGCTGTCTCGATGGGTAATCCCCATGCGGTAATAATTGTTGAAGACCTTGAAAACACGGCCGTCAAAGAGATAGGACAAGCCCTTCAGGCTCATCCGGACTTTCCGGACAGCGTTAACGTCGGGTTCATGCAGGTCCTTCAGCGCGATCGGATAAAACTGAGGGTCTACGAAAGAGGAGTGGGCGAGACGTTAGCCTGCGGGACCGGAGCCTGTGCAGCAACGGTGGTTGGCTGCCTGAACGGCTTACTGGACGAAGCAGTAGAAGTTGACCTGAAAGGCGGGCGCTTGAAAATTCAGTGGCCTTTTTCAGTATCAGAGGATTCACCGGTCGTCATGACGGGTCCGGCCTGCATCGTCTATGACGGAATTATTGAGGACAGTTAATCGATGAAGAGTAAAGCTTCTCCGGCCGGATGCCAGAGTGACAGCGAGACGAACACCGCAAGCGAGGATCAGGTCGTTGACTACCTCCGCCAGAACCCTGACTTTTTTGCCAGGCAAGATGACCTTTTGGCAGCGATTTCATTACCGCATGACAGCGGCAACGCCATATCTTTACTGGAACGACAGGTTAATATCCTGAGAGAGCGCGGCACAGAAGCAAGGCAAAAGCTGAATAATCTGCTCGAGAATGCCCGCAATAACGACCAACTCTTCGATACGACACAGAATCTGGTACTGGCGTTACTGAGAGCAGCAGACGCGACAGAAATCGCCGAAATTGCCCAGGATCAGCTGTCGAATCACGCCAATGTGGATGCCTGCGAACTTATCGTGGCGGAACAGGAAGGGCTCGACGTTGCTCCGACAGTGCGAACCCAAAGCTCAGAGCACCTCAAAGCAGAGTTCGAAGACGTATTCAGACTCAAAAGAACGCACTGTGGTAGCCTGGATCAGAGAGCGGTCGATGAGCTGTTCCAGAATGATGCAAGCTCAATCCGCTCAACAGCCCTGTGCCCTGTCATCAACAACGGTGAGATACTCGCAATTCTTGCACTGGGAAACCAGCAGGAAGACGCCTTCAACGTCAATCTCGACACGCTGTTTTTGGACTTCATCGGGCATGTGATAGGCGCTGTGCTGGCTAAACATGTGGTTCCATCGAAGGATCAGTGAGCGTTTAATATGTCTGCCAGTCACTCCTCTCATGACGGCCATGGCAGATTAGTCTCAGTAATCTGCCGCACAGTTGGCAGGCCGACGCTCGCCACTGCGCTTGACTCTCTGGCGCGACAGGATTATTCCACACTCGAAGTCGTTCTTGTCAATGCAGCCGATACGGATCTACAGGACAGAATTCTTCCTGGGTTTCCCCACCCGGTAAAGCACGTGGGGTCCGGCACCCATTTGTCGCGCCCTGAAGCGGCCAATCTTGGCCTCGAGTCCAGCGCCGGAGAATATTTGCTGTTTCTCGATGATGATGACTGGATCGCTCCCGAACATATCAGCAATTTGGTGACTGCCCTTACCGACAACAGCAAGGTGATCGTAGCCTACAGTTCGACAGCAAAAGTTACCGAACAGGGGGAACCGACCGGCCTCGCCTTCAAGCAGGATTATGATCCGGTCTTGCTGATGCAAGATAACTATATTCCGATTCACGCCGCGCTCTTTCGACGGTCCGTGCTGCAGCAGGGGTGCCGCTTCGATCCGGAGCTGGAGATTTATGAAGATTGGGATTTCTGGCTGCAGCTGGCGCAGGTGGGTGATTTTCACCATATCAATATAAGCAGCGCATTTTACCGCGAAGGGGGAGAGTCAGAGACCGACGCAGCGACCAGCGACAATCGCTACAGCCCGGACACGCCTATTGGCGCCTCCCGAGCCAAGCTCTATCAGAAATGGAAAGACCGATGGAGTGGTGAGCAGCTCAATGCCCTCATTGGGAAAAGCCTTGCTGAATCGACAATTCAGGGATTACACAGCGAAATCCTCCGCAAGGATGCGGCATTCGACAAAGTCTCCGAGCGACTACAGAGCACGGAAGACAAATATCTTCAGCTTGAGAACCAGCACGGTGCAGAAATCCTTGCCCGGGCGTCAGCCGAGCAGGCCTTGATGGAAACCAGGCAGCGCGCTGACCGGCTCCACACAGAGAAAGCGCAATCAGAGCACGCACTGCGCAACCGTATTGGGGAACTGACCATGCAGGTAAAACAACTCGCGCATGCTCATGCTCTGATAGAGAACAGCCTGTTCTGGCGGGCAACTTACCCCCTGCGGCAAGTCAGAAATTGGCTCCGCCGACCCCGGACAGGTGCTGGGTCTGAAGCGCTCACGCCCGAGCCGGAAAACTCTGACACACAGGTAAGCAACGAGCCTCTGTCAGTCAAAGCGGCCTACACCCTGCAGGCGAAAGCGCATCTGAAGGCGTTCCTGGCCCGGGGCGAACCCCTTGTTCTGCCCGAGTCAGATTCCCCCAAAGTGAGCATCCTGCTGGTATTTTTCAATCAGGCGCACCTGAGCCTGCTCTGTCTGGAGTCTATTATTGAACATGCCTCAGAGGTGGAGGTCATCATCGTAGACAACCACTCCACAGACGAAACAGCTCAGCTGCTCGATCTGATCAGCGGCGCAAAGCTCATAAAAAACCGGGATAACCTCGGGTTCGTCAAAGCAGTTAATCAGGGCGCAGCGCTGGCCAGCGCAGAACAGTTGCTGCTGTTGAATAATGATGCACGCCTTGAGCAAGGCGCCATTGAATTTGCGAGTGAGACTCTGGAAAGCCAAGCAGATATCGGCGCAGTCGGAGGCAAGATCCTGTTGCTGGACGGCACGCTTCAGGAGGCGGGCAGTCTGATCTGGCAGGATGGCTCCTGTCTGGGATACGGCCGTGGCGACGATCCTGAGCAACCCGAATACATGTTCAGGCGGGATGTCGATTACTGCTCCGGCGCATTTCTGTTATTTCGGGCGCAGGACTTTACTGCATTGCAAGGCTTCGACGAAGCGTTTGCCCCGGCTTACTATGAAGAGTCAGACTTTTGCGTCCGGCTCAGAAAAAGCGGCAAGCGAGTAGTTTATGATCCACGCGCAGTCATCACCCACTTCGAGTTCGCCAGCACGGGAGGCATCAATAAAGCCAGTGAACTTCAGCTGGCGCATCGCCAGCTGTTCTGTCAGAAGCATGACGACTTGCTGAGTCAGTTCTGTGACCACGCGCGTCACAGCCCACTTCAGGCAAGATCGCCCGCCGGACTGCTGAAGGTGCTGGTTATCGATGACAGAGTGCCCTACCCAAGCATGGGTTCTGGCTATCCCAGAAGCTGCCATTTGCTGCAGACCCTAATGGCTATGCCAGTAAGACTGACCTTCTATCCCCTGCAATTTCCTCACGACGACTGGCAGGAGATTTACGCGCAAATCGGCATGGACTTTGAAGTGATGCTGGATCACGGCAGAGAACGACTGCAGGAGTTCCTCCAGTCGAGAATCGGCTTCTTTGACTGCATCATCATAAGCAGAGACCACAATATGGATTTTTTCAATCAGGCTGCCATGCTTGATCCGAGAATCGCGCAACAGACAAGGGTCATATACGATGCAGAGGCCTTGATTGCGCCGAGAAAAATTATGCACCGGAGGCTAATGGGGGAAACGGTATCGGAGGCGGAAACCGCCAGTGCGATCAAACAGGAGGTGCACAAAGCCAGACTGGCAGACGCCGTCATTGCCGTGTCTGAACATGAAGCAGACTATTTCAGAGCGCACGAAAACAAGACTACAGTGGTGGCCGGACATGCTATCCGCCCCCGTCTCACGGAAAATGCCTTTGCTTCAAGAAAAGACCTGCTGTTTGTCGGTGCACTGAGAGAAGATGACTCGCCTAATGTCGATTCGCTGATGTGGTTTATTGAGCAGTGCTGGCCGGCAATCAGAACCGCTGAACCGGAAATCAGACTGGTCGTGGTCGGCGACAATACTGCGCCGTCATTAAATGAAATCAGCGATACGCGCATTGTCTTCAAAGGTCGACAGGCCAGCATCGAGTCTTTTTATGACGCCTGCCGGATTTTCATTGCACCGACACGCTTCGCGGCCGGCATTCCCCACAAAGTCCACGAGGCAGCGGCTAATGGACTGCCGTCGGTCGTGACCCCACTGCTGGCGGGTCAGCTGACCTGGTCTCACGACAGCGAATTACTGGTTGCAGAAAGCGCAGAGCAGTTTGCCGAGCAATGTCTGCGCCTGTATCGAAGCCCGGAGTTGTGGACCAGACTCCAAGAAGGCGGCCTGGGTGCCGTCAGCCGGGATTGCTCGGAAGAGGCATTCAGTCAGGCCATTTTTTCGGTGGTCAAACAACCAGCGGAAACCTCCGCAAGTTAGGGCGCACCGCTCAGAAGAATCTGGTCAGTCGAAACAGCAAACTCTGCAGCAGCCCTGAGCGAACATTGACACATCCCAGCAGCTGTAGCCCGAGGCGCTGACGAAGGCTGAGTGCGCCACTATGATGCCGTAGGACAGCGTGAGACTGCTCAGCCACTGCAAACAGATGGGGATTGATTTGGTAGGCCCGAATTTTTCCCCAAAGAGATTTCGCTGAAGGGGCCACGGCAACAAACGGCTGCGCGCCGATCGCGTTGGCATCGTGTTGACGATACCGGACCAGAGGCTGGTCAATGAAAAGTCTTCTCCCGTAAGCGACAGCAACAATAGCGATCCACCAGTCATGCATGATTGCCTGCGCCGGAATCGGCAACGCCTTGATCGCAAGCTCTTCATTGATCACGGCTGTGCAGCCGGTAACCAGATTACTCTGTACCTGGTTCACTAAACTGTCACGCTGAATTTGCAAGCCTTGATACGCAATAAAGGATGCCGCCAGTCGTTTCCCCTCGCGGTCAACGACCTCAAGGTCACTATGCACCAGTGCGGGGATCCGGTAAGCCCCCTCCTGCTCGAGTCGTAACAGGGAATTGAATTCGATCTCTATCTTGTCTGCTAGCCAGATATCATCCTGATCGGCAAACATCATGTAGGCGCGCGCCAGACCCAGATCGCTTTTGTGCTCAAGCACATATTGCATGAGTGCTGCAAAACTGGCTTTGGCTCCCAGGTTCGCGCCCTCGTCAGGCAGAATAAAAAATCGGCCTGCATGGGCAGCAGCATATCGAGCCAGAATGCCCGACGTGCTGTCTTCAGAACCGTCGTCCCGGGCCACTATTATGAAGTCCGTAAAACTCTGCCGGAGAATGGAGTCCAGCTGCTCACAGAGGAACGCTTCCCCGTTGAATGTTGACAGCAAGATTGCCAGTCGGGCGGGCTCAGCCATAGGGTCAGTTCAGCGACTTCGCGTCGCTGATTCCGGCACGAATGCTCTGCCAGTAAAGTCTGCGATCCTGCGAACAGACGACAAGCCAGCTCGCTTTGATAAGGAATCGGATGCGATCACGCAGCTTCCAGCCCAGGGGCGAATAGCTTCGCCGATAGAGATGTGTCCGATTGCGGCTGGAATAATAGGTGCGGGAGGGGTTGTGCTGCGCCATAAAACCAGCGCGTACCAGCGGGTTATCACTGCGCTCTCCGATCGCATGATACAGCACAGCGCCATCTGTCCCGACCAGATCGAAGCCAAGCGACTTCGCCCGGAAACACCACTCCAGATCGACATTGTCTATAAAATAGCTCTCTTTCATATCACCGATCTGCTGCAGATGTTCCAGCACCAGTAACGTCCCTGAGGTGATCAGAAAATCTGCCTGAAAATGGCTGTTTGATCCATTGAATGGCCTGTCTGTCCGCAGAATAAAGCGGTTAAACAGTTTGAAAGGTGTCTGGCGGTTGGTCTGTGGGTTGATGATTCTGGGGCCCACCGCCGCTACACCATTCGCACTCAGGCGCAGAGCATCATGGCAGGCAGAGATCATCCGGTTAACAAACTTGTCACACAGGCTACTGTCCTGATCGAACAGGAAGACATAATCACACCCTAAGGAACGGGCTTGCTCAATACCAATGTTGAGCGCTCTTGCCAGACCCAGGTTCTCTTTGAGCTGGCGAAGCTCGATACATCTTTCATAAACCTGTATCGACTCGATCAGTTCTTGAATGTTCGGTGTGCCATTGTCAATGACAATAAAATCCGTTTCCTTATTCAACTGGCCAAGCAGCTTGAGTAAGGCAGCCGTGTCGGGAAAGTAGGTCACCACAATCGCCAGACTGTGCGTCCCCGAAGTGCCGGACAGTTCAGTCATGACGCCTTCATTCCGTCTGAACCATTATTCAGAGCACCGTTGTTTTCGGGTATTTCCGCTGGCATGTCCAATGCCGCAGGATCGCGTTTCGCCAGGATCGTGAAATGGCATATAGACAGGATCCCCAGGCCCAGCCCGACCACAACACCCGCATCAAGGATTCCCCGCCAGGGCTGTGACAGATTTCGGGCAAGAAAGATGAAGCCAAGGATTGCCAGAGTCAGACCAATGGAGAAAAGCTGTCGCCGACGTGTGGCATGGATATAGCCCATGCAGAAAATCGGCGCAAAAAGTACGTGCAGTGGCTCAGGGTGATTTTTAAGATGAAGCGCGCGAACTACAACCCTCGGGGCGAAGGCTCTGTGAAAACCCCGATACCCTTCTGCATAGGCCATATAAATGACGCTGAAGCCAAGTGCGAACCATTGCCCTGCTGTCAATTCGCGCTCGGTCAGCTCAAACGCCATGGGCGCAAGCCGATAGACCGCAAAAAGCAAGAGCATAAGAACGCCCGCTATACCCCAGAAAAATGCCACAGACTTCAAGGTCAGCTCCCGACCAGAAAAGCGGCATTATAGACTGTTTCGGTAAAATCTCGGAAAATAAGGTTCATTGTGAGACGGTTTCGTTGAAATCAGACCCTCTGAATCGGTAATCCTCCGTGTCGGAGGAGCCTGTTTACCGGGCGAGAACCTTCCCGGCAGCGCGCTCCCAGAAAAAGCCATCGCGAGATTTCTTATGACCTTACAAATCGGCGTCGTCATGGATCCCATAGAGTCCATCAACGTTAAGAAGGACACTACGCTGGCTATGCTTCTGGCAGCCCAGCAAAAAGGATGGTCTGTGCAATATATGACTCAGCCGGATCTGTACTTTCATGGAGGAGTCAGCCGCGCAAAAGTCAGGGCACTTACCGTGGAAGACAATCCGAAGGACTGGTTTCAGTTCGGCGCAGAGCAAGACATCGAATTGCGCGAACTTGACGTCATTCTGATGCGGAAGGACCCGCCGTTTGACCTGGACTATATCTACACCACTTATTTGCTGGAACAGGCCCACCGCAGTGGCACCCTGGTCGTAAACAATCCCCAAAGCCTGCGGGACTGTAATGAAAAAATGTTTGCAACACAGTTTCCCCAATGCTGCCCCGCTTTGCTGGTGTCAGCGGACCCGGAAAGGCTCAAAGCATTTCATGTAGAGCATGAAGACGTGATCTATAAGCCGCTCGACGGCATGGGCGGATCGTCGATATTCAGGGCCAAGCCGGAAGACGCCAATCTCAGCGTCATTATCGAGACTTTGACTCAACATGGCAGGCGCCAGATCATGGCGCAACGTTTTCTTCCAGACATCGTCAACGGCGACAAACGCATTCTGATGATTGATGGTGTCCCTGTGCCATATGCTCTCGCCAGGATTCCGGCAATCGGTGAAAGCAGGGGCAACCTTGCCGCCGGTGGCAACGGCGTCGCTCAACCCCTATCCGATCGGGATCTCTGGATTTGCCAGCAGGTCTCAAGCACGCTCAAAGAGAAAGGGCTGTTGTTCGTCGGTCTGGACGTGATTGGCGATTACCTCACCGAGATCAACGTGACCAGCCCGACCTGCATACGAGAGATTGACGCTGCATTCAATCTGAATATCGCCGGCGATCTGATGGATACCATTGAGCAAAAGATTGCACTCAGGGCAGGATAATGGCGTCAGGAGCTGACGGAGAACTTTCCAGAGAACGATTCAGGTTCATGATTTTTTTGTCAGCCTGTGCCCATGCCCTGCTCGTCCTCGGCGTGGGTTTCACCTACCTCACAGATGCCAACGATGAGGCAACTATCGAGGTCACACTGGCTCAGTACCGCAGTCAGATACAGCCGGATGATGCCGACTTTATCGCGCAGGAAAATCAGACAGGCAGCGGCTCTCAGGATGAAGCCACCGTTCCGAGCAGTCCATTTTTGTCGGATCTGAATGACGCCGATATTAACGAAGTGCGCCCTGCTCCCGAAGCGCAGGTATTGAACGAAACGCCTGAGCAACCCAAGCTGACTACGCTGACCTCGATAAACGCAGAGCAGGTCATCGCGCAACAACGCAACGCGCCTGAACAAGAAGAGAAGCAAGCGCTGTCTGAACAGTCCAGCTCTGAAGAGATCAGCCTTGCGATCGCCAGTCTGCAGGCACAGTTGGATTTGCAACAGCAAGCGTTCGCCCGCCAGCCGCGGAAATACACGCTCTCTTCCGCTTCAGCCAGAAAGAGTCATGAAGCCAGTTATCTCGATTCATGGCGGCGGCGCGTCGAGGCTGTGGGAAACATTAACTATCCGGTTCAGGCGCGCCAGCAGCAGGTCTATGGCAACGTCAGGATGCTGATTGCACTCAACGCCTCGGGCCAGATCAGCGAAACACGGATTATACAGTCGTCCGGTGAATCGCTGCTTGATCAGGCCGCCGTCGACATTGTCAACCTGGCTGCACCCTTCGAGCCCTTCCCTGAGGAATTGAAAGCCGAAGCTGATATACTCGAAATTGTCAGAACCTTTCGATTTCACGAAGGCAACACGCTCAGCAGCTATTAGTCAACGACTATCGAGTGTCCAGTTTTATGGGAGAGCCTGCTCAAAGTCATTACCTGGGGAATCAATTTTTGATTGCCATGCCACAGCTGGCCGGTTCTTATTTCGCCGACACGGTGACCTATCTTTGCAAGCATGATGAGCAGGGGGCTTTGGGTATCGTCATCAATAAACCGCTCGGCGCCCGAGTGATCGATATCTTTAACGAACTGGATATCAGCTGTGATTTGCAGGACAGCCGCTTCACGACTCAGCGTATTCTGTCCGGAGGGCCCGTAGAAAGAGACAAAGGGTTTATCGTGCATGACGCCACAGCCCACTGGGATTCCTCAATTTCCGTTACGCCGGAGATTTCAGTCTGCACATCCCGAAAAATCCTCAAGGATATTGCTGGCGGTCGGGGGCCTGACAATTATCTTATTGCGCTGGGCTGTGCGGGCTGGGAACCCGGTCAGCTTGAAAGGGAAATCAGCGAAAATGCCTGGCTCACGGCACCGGCGCAACACGATCTGATTTTTTCAGACAATTACGGCAGCAAATCCAAAGAGGCGGCAGCGCTCCTCGGCGTTGATCTTCAATGCCTGTCACCAGCCGCCGGACATTCCTGAAAACACTGATGTCACTCAAGACTTTCCCTGACTCTCCAAGCGCCCCCTTTGCCGCACTTGCATTCGACTTCGGAACCCAGCGTATTGGCGTTGCATTCGGCCAGAGCCTGACCGGCACCGTGCGAGCAGTCTGCGTACTCAAGGCAAAAGATGGCATACCTGACTGGGATCAAGTTGCTCAGTTGATAAAGGACTGGAAACCCGACGCCCTTGTCATCGGGCTACCCTACAATCTTGACGGCACTGAAAGCGAGCTGTTGATTCGATCAGTAAAATTTGCCAATCGGCTACACGGGAGGTTTCATCTTCCCTGCTATGGCATGGATGAAAGACTGTCTTCCAAAGCTGCCATCGAACAGATATTCGAAGAGACCGGGAAGTTGACTAAAAAGGCAGGGATCGATGATGTCGCAGCGCAGATCATTCTCGAAAACTGGTTTTCTGCTCTCTCCCAGTCACAGCGGGAAGCCGAATAAGCCCAGCCAAATCCGGCAGCTGATTTCGCCGGGATACCGATCACACCTGCTCCCGGCTCCGGCACAGACTGACGACTGCCCGGACACGCCGGGCCAGTCGACTAAGCAAGCAGATTAGAAGCTTTCCGGCATTTTCGCTTTCGAGCGGGCATCTTCTCTGGTAACCAAACCTTTCGCCAGCAGATCTTTCAGGCATTGGTCGAGTGTTTGCATGCCCACGCCCGCGCCCGTCTGAATGGCAGAATACATCTGCGCAACCTTGTCTTCACGGATAAGATTTCGAATCGCCGGTGTGCCGATCATGATTTCATGGGCAGCCACACGGCCACCGCCGGGTTTTTTCAGCAGGGTTTGCGAAATCACCGCCTGCAGCGACTCAGACAGCATGGATCGAACCATATCTTTCTCCGCCGCGGGGAAAACGTCGATAATTCGGTCAATGGTCTTGGCAGCGGAAGTGGTATGCAGCGTGCCAAAGACCAGATGGCCCGTCTCCGCCGCAGTGAGAGCGAGGCGAATCGTTTCCAAATCTCTCAATTCGCCCACCAGAATGATATCGGGGTCTTCTCTCAAAGCCGAACGAAGCGCTTCATTAAAGCCATGCGTATCCCGGTGCACTTCGCGCTGATTCACCAAACATTTCTTGCTCTGGTGGACGAATTCGATCGGATCCTCAATGGTCAGAATGTGTTCGTATTTTGTGTCGTTGATGTAATCCATCATGGCAGCGAGGGTCGTGCTCTTACCAGAGCCGGTAGGCCCTGTTACCGCAACCAGCCCACGCGGGACTTCCGCAATCTGACGAAAAATATCCCCCATACCAAGTTGCTCCATGGTAAGCACTTTGGAAGGGATCGTACGAAATACAGCGGCTGCACCCCGGTTCTGGACGAAGGCGTTAACACGGAAACGCGCCAGGCTGGGAACCTCAAACGAAAAGTCAGTCTCCAGGAATTCTTCATAATCCTTTCTCTGCTTATCATTCATGATTTCATAAATGAGAGAATGAACCTGCTTGTGGTCCATCTCCGGCACATTGATACGACGAATGTCTCCATCCACTCGAATGAGTGGCGGCATACCCGCCGTAATATGTAAGTCGGAAGCACCCTGCTTCACACTGAATCCAAGCAATTCTGTTATGTCCATGAGCCTTCCCTTTTTCGCAAGATTTATCGATGAATTAGAGCTGATGAGACAGCCTGCAACTCAATCCTGACCAAGTCCAAACAGTAGCAATCATGACAATCGCAACGGGTGCTGCGCCGCCCAGCAACCGGCAGCGCTGGGTGACCGCTTGTTTTTAGTATCTGGCCAAAGCGTAGCCCTTGACCTATAGTACCCCCCCTTTAGCGAATATCCCATAGCCTGTGATTCGAATTACCGGTGAACTCATGAACGGTGTAACAGACAAGATTCACACCGCTCAGGAACAGATAGCGGAGCTTGAGCAGCAAAGCGGCCGACCGCGGGGCAGCGTGACCCTGCTTGCTGTGAGCAAGCGCCAACCTGTCGCTAAAATTCGTGAAGCGGCAGCAGCAGGGCTTCGAGACTTCGGCGAGAACTACCTTCAGGAAGCCATCGAGAAACAGCAACAACTTGAAGATCTGCCCAAGCTCATCTGGCACTTTATCGGACCCATCCAGTCCAACAAAACACGGGGAATTTCGGAAAATTTCGACTGGGTGCACAGTGTGGATCGAAGCAAAATAGCCAGACGCCTGAGCGAACAGCGGCCCCCGCATCTTAAGCCGCTTAACGTCTGTATCCAGATCAATTTATCCGGGGAAGATACGAAATCTGGCACCACTACGGCACAGGTAGCGGACCTCTGTGCGCTGACTGACAGTCTTGAAAACATTCGTTTGCGGGGGTTCATGGCAATACCTGCGCCGACAGATGACACAGATGTGCAGCGGGAAAATTTCAGGGCCTTGTCGCGCCTCTTTGATGCACTGAAGTCTAAACACCCCAGCATGGACACCCTCTCAATGGGCATGTCGAATGACTACGGCCCAGCAATCTTACAGGGTTCTACCATGATACGCCTTGGCACCGCTCTGTTCGGGCCAAGGCCGGCATAGGTCGCCAGCGCTTTCACCCGCTCAGGATTATCCTTGCCAGGCTGAATACGCTAGAATTTACGCTCTTGCGCAGCATTTAACCCAGTTGAGATTGACAGTGAAAAACCTTTGCATCGGATTCATCGGCGCAGGCAACATGGCCAGCAGCCTGATCAATGGCTTGCTCTCTCAGGGCATGGAGCCGGGCTTAATCCTTGCCTCAGACATTGACAGCTCAAAGACCGAACATTTGAGACGAGAAAACGGCATCCGGATCGCTTCCAATCAGGAACTGGTGAATGCTGCAGACATTATTGTGCTGGCGGTCAAACCCCAGGTTCTGGGTGAGCTGTGTCAGGAAATCGATCTTTGTTCCCCAAGTCAGCTCGTGGTGTCTGTTGCTGCCGGCATTCCACTGGCGAGATTGGAATCCTGGTTGGGCAGCGATACAGCGATTGTACGATGCATGCCAAATACTCCGGCCCTGATCGGCAAGGGCATGTCAGGACTGATCGCCAATGCAAACACCAGCGAAAGCCAGAAAGCATTGGCCAGTGATTTGATGGCGGCGGTCGGCATTACCGTCTGGGTGGAGACTGAACAAGCCATTGATGCAGTGACTGCGGTCTCTGGCAGCGGCCCGGCCTACTACTTTTTGTTCATAGAAGCGATGCAGGAAGCAGCGGAAGCAATGGGCCTGCCGGCAGACACCGCCAGAATATTGTGTATGCAAACGGCGATTGGCGCATGTGAACTGGCCAACAGCAGCGGTGACTCCGTCAGCGAACTCCGGCGGAAAGTGACTTCGCCCGGTGGCACGACAGAGCAGGCGATTCTTCAGTTCGAGTCTGGCGGTTTGCGTGAATTGGTGCGAAAAGCCTTGCGCGCTGCTTGCGATCGCTCGAAACAACTTGCACAAAGCTGAGTCAATCAGACCGGTTACAGAGAAAGAGACAAGCTTATGGGAGTATTTGGAAGTTCTGCCGCCCTATTGGTGAATGCAATCGGTGGCATTTATTTGCTGGCAGTATTGCTCAGGTTTCTGTTGCAGATCGCCCGCGCAGATTTTTATAACCCAGTCTCTCAGGCTGTGGTCAGACTTACTGACCCGATGGTGAGAATTTTCCGAAGCTTCATCCCCGGTTACCGAGGTATCGATTTCAGCAGTCTTATCCTCGCCGTCGTAGTAGAAGCGCTGGCAATATGTGTAATGATTCTGCTGTACGGAGGCAGTATCCCCTCTTTAGGCTTTATCATTACGTGGGCAGTGGTGGGTGTTACCTACTTTATCGTGAACATCTATTACTACGCGATCATCGGATCAATCATCATGTCATTTGTCATGATGTTCTCCGGGAACATGAACCCGCATCCAATCTTACATCTGATCTGGCAGCTTACAGAGCCTGTCATGGGACCCATAAGAAGGGTAATCCCGCCAATGGGCGGACTGGATTTCTCTCCGATCTTTATCTTTATCGTTATCGGTCTCATACAGAATTTACTCATACAGACTTTTGGAATCAGTGAGCAGATTGCTGCGGTCGTCATTGGCATCTAAACCCTGTTGGCCGGCGAATGACCGCGACGAAAACTTCTCCTGCCCGTGAATCTTGATCATGCCTGAAGAACTCAAAACAGACTCGGTCGGAATCGTATCCCCAAAATGTATCCATTTTGACGAGGATCTGGCTCTGCGCAGCGGTAAGACACTCTCAGGTTTCGACTTGATGATTGAAACCTATGGCGAGCTCAATCAGGACAGAAGTAACGCGATCCTTATCTGCCATGCATTGAGTGGCGATCATCATGCGGCCGGTTTCCACAGCGAGAGCGATGCAAAACCGGGTTGGTGGGATCATTGTATCGGTCCGGGCAAGGCCATCGATACGAATATTTTTTTCGTCGTCGCGCTGAATAATCTCGGCGGGTGCGCCGGGAGCAGTGGACCGACGTCCCTGAATCCGGAAACCGGGAAGATTTACGGGCCAGACTTTCCTGTCGTCACTGTCCGGGACTGGGTGAAGAGTCAGGTCATGCTGTCCGATCGCCTCGGCATTGAGCAATGGGCTGCGGTGGTTGGTGGCAGTCTCGGAGGCATGCAGGTCCTGCGTTGGGCTATCAGTTATCCCGAAAGATTGCGTCATGCTGTCTGTATTGCAGCAGCACCGAAATTATCCGCTCAAAACATTGCCTTTAACGAAGTAGCCAGACACTCGATTATTAATGACCCCAATTTCCACGATGGGCACTACCTTGAAGCGAATACCTATCCGAAGCTGGGGCTGATGCTGGCCCGCATGGTAGGCCACATAACCTACCTCTCCGACTCTGCAATGAGGGAAAAATTCGGACGGGCTGACACCGGCATAGAATCGAGCACCTCAAACTTTGGCCGAGACCTGCGCAGCGGCAAGCTGAGCTTTGGTTTCAATGTAGACTTTCAGGTAGAAAGTTATCTGCACTATCAGGGGGAACGGTTTTCCGAAAATTTTGATGCCAATACCTATTTGCTGATGACAAAGGCACTCGATTATTTTGACCCGTCCGTGGATTTCGACGGGGACTTCAGCGCAGCCCTCCAACAGGCAACCTGCAAGTTTCTGGTCATCTCTTTCAGCACAGACTGGCGGTTTCCACCGGAGCGCTCGCGGGAGATCGTTAACGATCTGCTTAAAGCAGGCAAGGAAGTGAGCTATCTGGAAGTCGAAGCTGATCAGGGGCATGACGCATTTCTCTTGCCGATACCCAGATACATTAATGCACTCAAGGCCTACCTGATGCGTGCACACACGGAGATTGTCGAGCGTGCGACCTGATCTGGAGATTATTCAGCAGTGGATTGAACCCGGTAGCCGGGTGCTGGACCTTGGTTGCGGTGACGGCAGCCTGCTCACCTATCTGAACGCCGCCAAGAAGGTCTCCTCTATCGGGCTGGAAATTGATGCCGGCAATATAGAAAAGTGTATTGCCAGCGGTGTGAATGTCATCGAACAGAACATGGATGAAGGTCTGGGCAATTTCCAGTCAAACAGCTTTGACACTGTGCTTCTCACCCAAACTCTGCAGGCGCTCAGCAAACCTCACGATCTGCTGGATGAAATGCTTCGGGTTGGCCAGTACGGGATAGTCACCTTCCCCAATTTCGGCAATTGGAAGAGCCGACTTGATCTGGCGCTCAAGGGTCGGATGCCGGTCAGCAAATTCATGCCGCATCAGTGGTATGAGACACCAAATATTCACTTTTGCACGGTGAAGGACTTCGACGCCCTGTGCCACGACAGTCAGATTAAAATCCTCACAAGAACCGTGGTGGACTCCAGACATCAGGGTAGCTGGGCCATGAAGGCCTGGCCCAACTTTCTGGGCGAAATTGCAATCTATCACATCACCAGGAAGTAGACCCATGGCAGCCGACCGCGTCGTTCTGGCCAGCAGTAACAGAGGCAAGCTCAGAGAATTACAAAAAATACTGCATCAGGAAAATATAGCCTTGCTGCCGCAGTCAGAATACGGTGTGACGGATGCAGAGGAGACCGGGTTGAGCTTCGTCGAAAATGCAATTATCAAGGCAAGGCATGCCTGCGAGGTAACCGGGCTGCCCAGTATTGCTGACGATTCGGGTATTGAAGTAGACGCGCTGAACGGTGACCCCGGAATCTACTCTGCCAGATATTCCGGAATCGTCGGCGATGGGGCTGATGAAGCAAACAATGCAAAACTCCTGAAAGCCCTTGAGCATGTTGAAGAAGCAGAACGCACGGCCAGATTTCAATGCGTCATTGTCTATTTGCGACATGCGACTGATCCGGTGCCGCTGATCTGTCAGGGTACCTGGGAAGGGCGTATTCTGACCGAAGCTTGCGGAACGAACGGCTTTGGCTATGATCCGCTGTTTTACGTGCCAACCCATCAGTGCGCCTCCGCTGAACTTCCGGGCGAGATCAAAAACGCAATCAGTCACCGTGGCCAGGCGCTGCAGAAATTACTGAAATGCTGGAACAGCCGCCCTTAAGCCTGTACATCCATATTCCCTGGTGTCTACGCAAGTGTCCCTACTGCGACTTTAATTCACACGCAGCCACTTCCCAGTTACCAGAGCAGGAATACGTCTCTGCTTTGTGCCAGGATTTAGACACCGACCTGAGTTCACTCAAGCTCGCTGACTTCAGCGGATTTCATTCTGTTTTTATTGGTGGAGGCACGCCCAGTCTGTTCAGCGCGCGTGCCTATGAACAACTGCTGGATCATATTCGGAAAAAAGTCGGTATCGAGCGCGGGGCGGAGATCACTCTGGAGGTTAATCCGGGCGCAGCCGAAGCTGAGAAGTTTCGTGGCTACAGACAAGCAGGAATCAATCGCCTCTCTATTGGTATTCAGAGTTTTCACACGGATTATCTGGCCAAGCTTGGCAGAATTCACTCCGGACCCGAGGCCGAAAAAGCCATTGAACTGGCTCTAGCCGCGGGCTTCGATAACTTCAATCTGGATCTGATGCATGGTCTGCCGGGCCAGTCAATTGAAGAGGGACTGGAAGATCTGAAAAAAGCTCTGAGCTTCGGGCCTACCCATCTGAGTTGGTATCAACTCACCATAGAGCCTAACACTGAATTCTATGCCCGGCCGCCGCCCTTACCGGAGGACGATCTTCTTGCAGAGATGCAGGATTCAGGGATCGAGCTCATCAGTGAAGCTGGTTTCCGGCGCTATGAAGTCTCAGCCTACAGTCAACCGGGATATCAGTCTCAGCATAATCTCAACTATTGGTTGTTTGGCGACTATCTGGGAATCGGTGCAGGCGCCCATGGTAAGTTCAGCGATCCGGATACGGGTCTCATCAAACGGACTCGCAAAAAGAGGCAGCCTGCCCATTATCTCGCCAGTGAGTTATCGCGACTTGCGGAAGTTGATCCGGTTTTACCGGAAGAGAGAACGCTTGAATTTTTACTGAACAGTTTACGGCTAGTGGAGGGATTTTGCGTCGACGAGTACGAAGCCAGAACAGGGCTCGGTTTCAGCCACATAGCAAAGCAGGTAGAATCTCTGTGCGACCGAGGCTTGCTCACCAAGAAGAATGACAGAGTGCGGACAACCGCTCGGGGATTCAGTATGTTAAACAGCCTGATTTCAGAATTCATTGAGCAGTAAGGTGCCACAGGCTTAGCGTGCCGTTAAGGCGATCGTGGTTTATGCATGTTATTTCGGGCGACCAGAGATGAAAGAGCTTTACAAACGGAATTGTGAACCCTGTGGGCTCGGTGCCCCGGTAGTTACGCAGGAGGAAGCCGATTCTTTGGCTCAGAGCGTGCCTGCCTGGAAACGGGAGTTCCACGATGGCGTTGAAAAGCTGGTCAGAGAGTTTCACTTTATCGAGTTCAGTGACGCCTTCAGCTTTACTTACAAAGTTGCCAGTTTGGCGGAGCGCGAGGACCATCATCCCACCATCAAGACCGAATGGGGTAAAGTCACCGTTTATTGGTGGACCCATAAAATAAACGGTCTGCACGTCAACGACTTTATCATGGCAGCCAAGACCGACCTTATAGCCAAACTGTCTGCACCGGCCTGAACCCGGGATTCCCAACTATCATGATCAACGGCGCAACCCAGCTGCTCAATCGTCTTGACGAAATCGTCGGCATCCCGAGCATCAGCTCTGCTTCTGATGATCTGGACATGAGCAATTCTCCCGTCATTGATTATCTCGCCGAACGCTTTGCTGATCTTGGCTTCAGCTGCGAGATCATTGCCTGTAGCCAGCCCGGAAAGGTCAATCTTATTGCCACCAAAGGTACAGGGCCGGGGGGGCTGGTGCTCGCCGGGCACACCGATACCGTGCCTCTTGATCAGACTCTGTGGTCTGTCGATCCATTCGCGTTGACCGAAAAAGACAACAAGCTTTATGGTCTCGGCATTACCGACATGAAAGGCTTCTTTCCCCTGGTGATGAGCGCTGTTGAAGGCTTGAACATCGAGCGGTTTGATCAGCCGTTGATCATACTGGCGACCGCGGACGAAGAAACCTCGATGGATGGAGCGAGGACCCTCGCCGAACTCGGAAGGCCCAGAGCCAGGGCTGCCGTAATCGGCGAGCCCACCGGACTGGTTCCCGTCATGGCGCACAAGGGCATGATGATGGATGAAATTCGCTTGCTGGGGCAAAGTGGTCATTCATCAAATCCAGATCTTGGAATCAATGCCATGGAAGCCATGCATGCCGTGATTACTGATCTGATAAGTTATCGGGAAGAACTGAAACGCAACTATCAAAACCCGCTGTTCGACATCCCTTTCCCGACCCTGAATTTGGGCAGTATTCATGGCGGCGACAACCCCAACAGAATATGTGGCCACTGCAATTTACAGTTTGATGTGCGGCTCATGCCGGGCATGCACATGGACGACCTGCGGGCAGAAATCGACCAACGCGTGCAGCGCAGAGTGGGCCCGCTTGGCATTCAGTTTGAACGCGCCATTCTCTTTAACGGTGTGCCCGCCTTCTTTGCACAGAAAAACAGTGAGCTGCTCAAAACCGCAGAAGCCCTGACCGGGCATGCCGGGACATCGGTGGCCTTCGGCACAGAAGCGCCTTTTCTTCAGCAGTTAGGTATGGATACCATCATTATGGGACCCGGTAGTATTGATCAGGCACATCAACCCGATGAGTATCTGTCGCTGGATCTGTTGGAACCGACTGTCGGCCTTCTGCAAAAGCTTATTCTCAAATACTGCGCCGCAGGATAAACCGCATGTCTAATGAAGAAGCACTGATAGCCTGGTTCCGCGCCTCTACTTCCTATATCAACGCTCATCGCGGCAAAACCTTTGTCATACACCTCGGCGGCGATGCGCTCGCTCACCATAATTTGAGCGGCATCATCCATGACCTGACTTTGTTGCACAGCCTGGGCGTCAAACTGGTTCTCGTTCATGGTGCGCGGCCCCAGATCTCCGCGGCGCTTGCGGAGGCCGGTCAGATCTCTGTCTATGAGAATGCCCTGAGAATCACCGAGGCAGAACATATGGAGATTATCAAGAGCACCGTTGGGAAACTCTCCATCGATCTGCAAGCCAGTTTTTCCATGGGGCTCAGCAACTCCCCGATGTATGGCGCTAACATCAGTGTGTGCCATGGAAACTACATAACAGCCAAGCCCTACGGTGTCGTCAACGGTATCGACTTTCATCTTACCGGCAAGGTGAGAAAGATTCAGACTGACAACATTGAGCACCAGCTTAACGGTGGGCAAATTGTCCTGTTGTCTAATCTTGGCCATTCGCTCACCGGTGAAGTATTCAATCTGTCTGCCGAAGAGATTGCCGCGGAAGTTGCTGTGGCTCTGGACGCGGATAAGCTCATTATGTTCACGCCGAGTCGTGGCGTACTCGATGAAAAACAGCAGCTGATACCCACGCTCGGTGCCGAAGAGGCTGAGCGATTCATACGAGAGCACTCAGACGGGGACAGACAAAAAGATTCACTGGTTCTCGGGCTTTCGGCCGCACTTCGCGCCTATCGGCAGGGGGTGCCGCGCAGTCACCTGATCAGCTATGAAGAGGATGGCGCACTGCTGGTTGAACTGTTTACCAAAGAAGGTCGCGGGACTCTACTCAGTAACGAGAAGCTTGAGGAGTTGCGGACAGCCGGTATTCACGATGTAGGGGGAATACTGAACCTGATCAGACCGCTGGAAGAAGCCGGAGTTCTGGTGGAGCGTTCTCGCGATTTGCTGGAGACGGAAATCTCAAATTTTATGGTGGTTGAACTGGAAGGCACCGTTATCGGATGCGCAGCGCTTTATCCGGTGTGTGAAGAATCCGGCGAGATCGCCTGTATTGCCATCCATCCTGACTATCAGAGAGCGAAGCTCGGCGAGCGTCTCTTGTCCGAGCTGGAAAGGAAGGCGGAGCAGCAGAACCTTACCTATGTATATGCGTTGACGACGGTCGCCTCACACTTCTTTCTTGAAAAAGGCTTTGTCGAGATTGGCGTGGAAGAGCTGCCCGACAGCAGAAAGTCCTTGTACAACTACCAGCGCAATTCAAAAATTCTCAAAAAGCCGCTGAAAGGCTGAAGAGAAACTACTTATCGAGTATGCAAATGCTGTAGTCGTATGGATTGGCTTCATTGCGCGAAAAATCCTGACGACTTGTTTCATGCCACTCTTCTTCATTAAAACCGGTCAGCACCGTATCACCCTCGACTTCTGCGTGGACCCGCGTCAGGTGAAAGCGCGAAGCAACTGGCATCGCGGCCGCATACAAAGCCGCTCCGCCAATCACGAAGGCCTCCGATGAGCCATCAATCTCCGCCAGCGCTTGCGCCAGCTGAACCGCCTGCTCGACGGAATGGACCACCTTGGCACCGTCGGCCTGATAAGAGGGATTACCTGTCACCACAATGCTGGTGCGCCCCGGCAGCGGTCGGCCGATCGATTCCCAGGTCTTTCTCCCCATGATAATGGCGTGACCCATCGTGGTGGCTTTGAAATACCGCAGATCTTCGGGCAGGTGCCAAGGCAGACCGTTGTTTTTGCCTATTACGCCATTCGTTGCCATCGCGCAAATCAGAGAGATCTTCATGTCATGTTTCCACGGTCCAGAGAGCCCAAGGGTTTACACTGAAAACGGATAAGCAATCGGGTCGTGATGCTGATATCCAATCACTTCAAAGTCATCCAGAGTCACCCAAGTTTCAATATCTTCAAGCGATTTGATGCTTGGGTTGATCTTCAGTTGCGGCGGTTCAAACGGCTCGCGCTTGAGCTGCACTGACGTCATGAGGTCCAGCTGATCTTCGTAAATATGGGCATTCACAATCTTGTGGTACGCCTGGCCTGCGGCCTTACCGGTAATCTGTGCGATCAATGCCAACAGCGTAAAAACCTGAATCTGGTTGAAATTGAGGCCCAGGGGAACATCACAGGAGCGTTGGTAACTTGTCAAATACAGAGTCTCGCCCATCAATGAGAAATTATGTGTGTGCATGCAGGGTCGCAGGCAGCCCAGATCAAATTCACCCGGATTGTAGAAGGTCATAATTTCACCTCGATCATCGAGGCCCTTTGCCAGATTGTTCACAACCTTGCGAAGTTGATCCACAGGCTTGCCATCGGGTTTCAACCAGCGCCGGCCCTGAACCCCGTAGACCCGACCCATATCATCTTCGCCTTTGCGTGCCGGATTGCTCAACCAGGCGGCGTTAAGATTGGCATTGGCATCCCACGACTTGGTGCCCAGCTTGCGGAATTCTGCGGCACTGTCGTAACCGCGCAGGTAGCCAAGCAGTTCAGCGATAGCCGCCTTCCAGTAGCTTTTACGAGTCGTAATGATCGGAAACTGGTTGCCAGCTACATCATAGGACAGGTCCGCATTGATGACGGTCAGGCATCGCTTGCCGGTGCGTTCGTTTTCTATCCAGACACCTTCGTCTACGATCCTTCTGCAAAGCTCGAGATACTGCTGCATGTCGATCTCCTGACAGTCTAGTGAATAGCAGGCCTGACTGGCCTGCCGTATGCCAAATACAGAAACCAGAGCCCCACAACGATTAAGGGTGTCGACAGCAACTGGCCCATCGTGAACCAGTCGAAAGCGAGATAACCCAGATGCGAATCCGGCTCACGAAAAAATTCGATGAAAAATCGGAAACTGCCGTAACCGAGGGCAAACAAGCCCGAAACCGCAAAACGGGGCCGTGATTTAGAGGAAAAAATCCAAACGAGAATAAACAGAGCAACGCCTTCCAGGGCAGCCTCATACAGTTGCGATGGGTGCCGGGGTAATTGATCAACATGGGGAAACACCATACCCCAGGCAACATCCGTTGGCCTGCCCCACAATTCACCGCCGATGAAATTTCCGATCCGCCCGGCTCCGAGTCCAAAAGGCACCAGCGGTGCAATGAAATCGATGGTGCTCCAGTAATCTTTTTTGATGTGGCGGGTATAGAGAAAAAGTGCGAACAGCACACCCAGAAACCCGCCATGGAAGGACATCCCTCCCTCCCATACTCTGAATAACCATAGCGGGTCTTCGACAAATCGACCGAAGTTGTAAAAGAATACAGATCCCATCCGGCCGCCGATGACCGCGCCCAGCGCGCCATAGAAGATCAGGTCGGAAATCTGCTCAGCGGTCCATGGATCAGCGACTCTGGCAGCCCGATACGTCGCCAGCACCCAGGCGCCACCGAAAGCAATGATGTACATGATACCGTACCAGTGGATACTAATTGGCCCAAGGCTTATCGCGACAGGATCAATCTGAGGGTAGGTCAGCATAAGGAACGGCAATATACTTCATGAACAGAGATCAGAGTATAGCAAGATTGTGCCAGCCAACGTGTCCCGGGATTCAGAATTCATCCGACCGGAGAAAATAGTTCATCATGTGTCTTATCCTATTTGCCCACGGAATGGATCCCGACTTCCCGCTCGTCGTAGCAGCTAACAGAGATGAGTTCTTCGATCGGCCCAGTGCAGCGGCCAATTTTTGGCCGGGATCAGAGTCTTTCATTCTCGCCGGCAGGGATCTGCAGGCCGGAGGCACCTGGATTGGCATCACCCGACACGGTCGATTCGCCGGAGTGACCAATATCCGCAGCACGACACAGACGAAGCAGCACGCCAGATCCCGGGGGGAACTGGTCAGAAATTTTCTCAGCGGAACCAGCACGCCTTTGCAGTACTGCGAATCGATTCAGCCACACTTTCCGGAATTTGCCGGGTTCAACCTGTTAGTCGGGGACGGCGGCTCCCTGTGCTATGCCAATAATTCCCAGAATATCGTCAGGGTCTTGGCGCCGGGAATCTTTGGCCTGTCCAATGATTTACTGGATAGCGACTGGCCAAAAGTAAATCTGGGCAAGAAGCGGCTGGCGGATCTATTCAGTCAGAAAGGTTTTTTATCGACCGATGCCTTAATCGACCTGATGTCCGACCGCGACAGCGCCGCTGATGATGCCTTGCCGGACACGGATCTGCCGACTGAGTTGGAGCGGATCCTGTCAGCCACTTTCATTCAGCATCAGCAGGGGAATTACGGGACGCGCTGTTCAACCGCCATAGTCCTGGCGCACCGCGGCGGTACGGTCCGCTTTTGCGAGCAATCCTACAACGCGCTCGGACAAGCCGCTGATGGCCAATACTTTGAATTTCATTCTGAACCGGGCTCAGCAGGCGTAAAGCGCGGGCAAGTCTTATCCGGAACTGAATAATCCCGCCACCGCCTGTCAGAGCTGTCAGTTCGTCCTTGAGGAGCGCAGCAAGCGCTCAACACCCGCATTATATAAAGTCAGGTCAACCGCACTTCTCACTGTCTTCGCGTCATCCATCTGCATCACTTGCTCGAGCAATTCCTGCGCTGCGCCTCGGCTGATGCTGCGGATAACCGATTTTACTTTCAGCAAGGATGCGGCGTTCATCGAAAGAATATCAAAACCCATAGCCATAAGGAGTACAGCTGCACCGGGATCGCCCGCCATCTCGCCACAGATACTCACAGGCTTACCAGCTGCTTTGGCCTCACGCACGACATGGACCAGAGCGCTCAAGACGGCTGGATGAAACGCGCTGTATAAACTCGCCACCCGGGGATTATTACGATCTACTGCCAGCAGATACTGGGTGAGGTCATTGCTTCCGATGGACACAAAATCAACCAGCGAGGCAAGCGCTTTGGTCTGGTAGACCGCCGCCGGAAGTTCAATCATTACCCCGACCGGCGGATATTGGATGCTGAGCCCCTCCTGAATGAGCTCTCGGTAAGCTCTCTTGATTAACTGGATGGCCGAATTCACTTCATTTATGTTGCTGATCATCGGCAACATAATCTGGAGATTTTCCAATCCTTCGCTCGCCCTCATCATCGCTCTGATCTGGGCGGTAAAGATCTCAGGATGATCCAGAGTCACTCTGATGCCGCGCCATCCAAGGAAAGGGTTCTCTTCTTCAATAGGAAAATACGATAAGGCTTTGTCCCCACCAATATCTAACGTTCTCATCGTAACCGGCATAGGAGCGAACGCCTCAAGCTGCTCTCGGTAAATTTCTGCCTGCTCATGCTCGCTGGGAAACCGTTCACTGAGCAGAAATGGAACTTCTGTTCTGTAAAGGCCCACTCCCTCAGCGCCCTGATCGAGAGAGCGGGCAACGTCAGAGATCAGGCCCGTATTCACCCACAGATGAACCCGATGCTTATCCGCGGTGATGCAGGGCAGATCTTTAAGCTCTTCCAGACCAGCAATCAGCTCTGCCTGCTCTCTGATCGTATTTTCATAGCGCTGCCGAACAGTTTCAGAAGGATTCCCGATTAACTCTCCCTTATAACCATCCAGAATCACTTCTCTGCCATCCAGCTGATTAATTGGCAGATCTACGACCCCCATAACGGTAGGAATTCCCATGGTACGCGCCAAAATGGCTACGTGGGAATTACCAGATCCTTTCAATGAAACAATCCCTTTAAGCTTGTGTTCCGGCACATCAGCCAGCATCGCCGGCGTTACTTCCTCGCCTACCAAAATGGTATTTTCAGAATACTCCGCGTGTACCTGCTCTCCTTGCTGCAGATAAAACAGAACCCGGCTGCAGAGGTCTTTGATATCGACTGCTCGCTCACGCAGATAATCATCGGGCATCATTTCAAAACTACGAATATGCTCCAGAGCCACCTCAGCGAGTGCGCCCTGGGCCCAATGTCCGGTCTGAATCCGTTCCAATACCTCTTTGCCCAGCGCATCGTCATCGAGCATGTGAAGATAGACATCAAAAAGCTGTCGCTCTTCCTCTGCAACTTTCCCTGCCAGACGCTCATGGATGTCTCTCATATCCTGGCGTACTTTGTTTAGCGCATCGTTAAAGACGCCGATTTCCCTGTTGAGATCCCGCGCCTGTCTGATCGGCACCTGGTACAGATTGGCTTTAGGAAAAACAACAACCATTTCACCAATCGCCACGCCGGAAGCGCCCGGCACACCGGCAAAAACGGTGTCTGAAATTTTTTGTCCGGAAGGGCTTACGCCAGCAATCGCGCCGGTCGCCTCAGCTGAAGCAATCACCCCAGCCAGCTGTGCTGACAAGGTGATCAGAAAGGCTTCTTCACCCTCATCAAATCGCCTCTGCTGCTCATGCTGAACAACCACTACCCCCAAAACATTTCGGTGGTGAATGATTGGCACGCCGAGAAAGGAGCGAAAGCTTTCTTCTCCGGTTTCCTGAATATAGTGGAAGCTGGGATGTCTGGAGGCATCCTCGAGATTGATTGGTTCCGCGTGTTTGGCCACAAGCCCCACGAGCCCCTCGCCAATTTCCAGGCTCACACGGCCGACGGCTTCTTTGTTCAGCCCTCTCGATGCCATCAACACATGGGCGTTCATGTCCTTATCGAACAGATAAACGGAGCAAACCTGAGTAGCCATCACTTCGCGTACACGAACCACGATAATGTCGAGCGCTGACTGCAGGTCTTTTGCAGAATTAACCTGCTGAACTATTTCCCGTAATTGCTCGAGCATATATTGTCAGTTGCAGCCTCTAGTAGCAGCGCCATGGCATTGCAGGTTCCCCGCCCCACGGAATGCGTCACGCACAGGAATTCCGAACTGCCGAGCCCGTTACTTGATATAGCGCTCAAGCGGGCCCAATAACTCGTGCAGCGCACGACGGTAGACATCGCGTTTGAATTCGATGACCTGATTGACCGGATACCAGTAGCTCACCCATCGCCAGTCGTCGAATTCAGGCTCTCCGAATTTGTCCAGTTCAACTTGACTGTCATCCGCTTCGAGTCCCAGCAAAAACCATTTCTGTTTTTGGCCAATGCAAAGAGGGTTCTTGTGGTAACGAATATAATTCTTCGGTAGGTCATAACGGAGCCATTCGGTAGTCTGATGCAGGACACTGACGTCCTTCCCGCGCAATCCAACTTCCTCTTCAAGCTCTCGAAACAGCGCCTGCTCAATCGTCTCATCTTCATTAATACCGCCCTGCGGAAACTGCCACGCGCTCTGGCCAATTCGCTTTGCCCACAGCAACTGGCCTCTGCGGTTGCAAATGACTATTCCGACGTTAGGACGATAGCCCTCTGAATCGATCATTATTTTCCCTTTAGACAGGCAACTGTCGCTATTGTTTCACAAGAGATCAAATTGGATCAATGAGTGGATCCCCGAAAAAAAAGGGGTTAGTACTTTATAATCAGTGGGTTAGCGCTATCAAAGGCACACGCGGGCGAGACTTTTGCTCCCTGAGCTAACCGCAGCAGAGAGACACGGTATACTGGTACCATTCATCTGTGTCATTCCCTCTGGATTTCCATCGATATGCAAGGCCGCCTCGCTTTATTTGATCTGGACAATACCCTTCTTGCTGGTGACAGCGATCATGCGTGGGGAGAGTTTCTGATCGAGCGTGGTCTGGTGGACGCAGACCGCCATCGTGCAGCCAATGATGCCCATTATCAGAATTATCTGGCCGGCAAACTCGACATCCATGATTATGTAAACTTCACCGTCGCTCCGGTGATGAGCTACACCGAGGAAGAGCGCAATCACCTGCATGAAACCTTTATGCAAAAATCGATCAGGCCCATGATCCTTCCTGAATCGAGGGCGCTGATTGAATCCCATCAGATACGCGGGGACACCTGCATCATTATTACCGCAACGAATGACTTCATCACCGCACCCATCGCCAAAGAACTCGGGGTGGATATTCTGATCGCCACTCAGCTTGAAACCATCGCGGGAAAATTGACTGGCAAGATTCAGGGTGAGCCGTGCTATCAGGAAGGCAAAGTAAAAAAACTGGCGGTCTGGATGCAGCAGGCGGACTCCCGCGGCCACCATTTTGACCTGTCTTCTGCTGTCTTCTATACAGATTCAATCAATGATTTACCGCTTCTGAAACAAGTCTCTGAGCCGGTTGCCGTTGATCCCGATGATTCCCTCAGGAAAGAAGCGCAGGCCAGACAATGGAAGGTCATCAGTTTACGCTAAACAGAAGCCCTGGCTTGGTAATCGTCGCTGCGGCTGTGCTTTTCTGCACCCTGCAAAGTTGCAGCGACCGCGGCAACCAGTCGGACAATCAATCTACATTGCCCGATAGCGCTGATCGCGCAGACGAAAGGGTTCTCTTAGAACCCGAGGCAGAAAGCGCACTGCGCACCCTCATGCTGCAGTTTCCAGAATTTCTGGATGTGGGGCTGAGCGATGTTGTCGAAAAAGCAGCAGCGCTGCAAATTTCTACCGACAATTTTCTGGAGCATACTGACGCCGAGACACTGGCGGCTGTCAGGGCAGCATGGCTAAGTGCCCACAATGCCTACGAGCAGACAACGCTTTACCGGAAATTGTTTGCATTATTTGCCGAAGAATCTGAGGTATTGCAGCTCACCGGACATCAGTACTTTATCGATTACTGGCCAATTTATGCCGGTTACATCGATTACCTGGACAGTTATCCGGGCAGTGGTCTGGTAAACGACATGACGGTAGCACTGACACCGGAATCTGTCAGGGCACAACATGGACTGCTCGACATCCATGAGGTCACTCTTGGCTTCCACGCGCTGGAGTTTCTGCTCTGGGGTGAAAACGTCAGTGGCAATGACACCAGACCGTACGATGATTTTGTTGAAGACACTGACTCTGCCTCGGCTGAAGCTGTTCCAGCAGTTCCCACTGAGCAGCTTCCGAGCAATCGGCGACGACAGTTATTAGCGCTTGGAGTGGAAGCGCTGAGCTCAGAAACAGACGCTCTATTCGAGACCTGGAGCCGTGAACGCGCATCAATCAGGGCTGCCCTCGAGCAGCTTGACTCAAGCACGACACTCTACAGATTAGCAGAGGCGTTCATCTCGACGCTTGATGATGACATTCTTCTTCCGAGCTTATATCCCATGCTGAACGGTGACTATACCGCAAGCCTGCACGCGGTATTCAGTCATGCGTCACAGGATGCTGTCAGCGCTCAACTCTACGGTATCGAGCAACTGTTGACTGAGAGCAGCGCAAAAGGCTATACGCTGGACGGTATTCTGGCCACTTTGTCCGATGAGTATGCCGAATATTTCCTGCGAAATTTTGACGCCAGCAAAGCCTGTCTTGTCAGGCTCTACAGCCAGGGTGACGGCAGCCCGATACCTGACAGGGAGTTCGCGGCGGTTGAGTGTATTAATCTGCTGCAGAATATGATCGACTATCTTGAGCAAATTCGCGACCTCACGGCCGGGCCCGCCTAGCCCCCCGGGCCTGAATCTCTGAGCTCGACGATCAGATCATCAGCCAGTTGTTCCAGCTCCCCCTGCAAACTTTCCAGCGATATCTCTCTGGGAACCTGCAATACCGCCTGCGCACGGAACAGGACATCTCCGGACATGGGTGCGGGCTCGCAATGGCTGGAAAGCTGCTTCACGTTTACCGAAAGCATCGCAAGAGCGTGGGAGATTTCCCGTATGATTCCCGGCCGGTCGTTACCCACCAGATTCAGGTCCACTGTCGTTGGCTCATCTGCCGGCTCTTCTGTTTCGGCTTGTTCAACTACCAGCTTCAATTCGGCAGGAAGGCTGCTGAGTGCGTCAATGAGCGTTTGCGCATCACCGGTTGCCACGCTGACACGAAGGATGCCAGCAAACTTACCTGCCAGTTGCGACATACTGCTCTCCAGCCAGTTGCCCTTATGATCGGCAATAACCTCCGCCAGGGTTTCCACTAATCCAGGCTTGTCATCAGCAATAACAGTGAGTACGAGATACGTGTTCATACAATTCCCATAAATTCAGCGAGGTCCAGCGTAGCGTTCAGAACAAGCCCAGTTGCCTGTCCAGAATTTCGGACATTGAAGTTTGCCGGAAGACAAGTATTGAATCGGCGATCGGAGCCAATTGTTTATCAATATAGAAGTCGGTATCGATGGGTGACTGGCGATATTGATAGGGCTCGGGACCCGAGCTTGTCATGATGTACTCGACCCAGCCTCCATCCTCATAAAGCGGCGGCAGATTCAGAGATTTGCGGACAGTCTCAGCTTTTCTCGCCGCCTGCACATGAGGTGGCACATTCTTGACGTAGTCAGAGAGCCTGCGGCCCAAGCGTTTGCGCAACATCAGTTCACGCTCATATTGCCCGCTCTCCAGCGCAGTGACAGTTTGTTTTACGTAGTCAATGTAAGCTTCGTTTTTGAAAATCTTGCGATAGAGCTCTTTTTGAAATTCCCGCGCCAGCGGTGACCAGTCACTGCGAACGGACTCTAGACCCTTGAACAGGATCTCGCCATTGGGCATTAAGCCGGCGTATCGCTTCTTGCTCCCGGCCTCCGACCCTCTGATAGTGGGCATAAAAAAACGCTGAAAATGCGTCTCAAATTCCATTTCCAGATGACTCGTAATTCGATATTCGGCGGCGAGGGTTTCTCTCCACCAGCGGTTGAGATCATTTACCAGACCAGCGCCGATGCGCTTGACCGTAGCAAGCTCTGTTGCCGGATTCCCGGTTGCGCCAATTAAAACAAACAGGGAATCTGTATCTCCGTAAATCACACGAAACCCGCGTTGTTCAATGAATACTTTACTTTTCAGGATGATGTCATGACCCCGTCGGGTAATAGAGCTCACCAGTCGTGTGTCGAAGAAGCGGCAACCAAGGGTTCCGAGTACGCCATAGAACGAATTCATCATAATTTTGATGGCTTGAGATAATGCCGCGTTGTTATCCCGCTTGGCCTGATCCCTGGCGTCCCACAGCTTTTCGATAATCTCAGGCAAAAGTGCTTTCTTTCGGGAAAATTTCCCGCCATCGAATCCGGGTATGGTGTCGGTCTCACACCGACCTTCCAGCAGTGCCAGTGGATCTACATGGAATGTTCGGATGATGCTGGGATACAGGCTCTTGAAATCCAGAACAATCACATTATGGTGAAGTCCCGGTTCGGATTGCAGTACATAGCCCCCCGGACTGACATTGACCGGCTGGAGTTGCTCGAGAGCCGGTGCGACATATCCGTGACGATGCAGACGGGGCAGATAGAGAAAATCCATCGCCGCCACCGAGCCTCCGTAGCGACCCAGTTCCAGCCCCGTCAGCAAGCTGCGCTCTACCGCAAAGTCCAGCAGGCCTTGTTGATCGAACAAGTCCCAGACCAGACGACAGTCCTCCAGGTTGTAGCGCGCCAGAGCAAGCTTGTCCTCCATAAACATTTTGCTGATTTCCAGGGCTCTGTCGTCGACCTGTGTGACGCGCTTGCCGCGCTTCAACAGGCGCTGCGCAACCGTTTCGAGGGAAAAGCTCTCAAACTGGTAATTCGCACTGCGCATCAGCTCTATGCCATCAAGTACAACCCTGCCCGGGACCAGCGCGTAGTCACGATTATCGGAGCCCTTACTGGAACGCCAGACGACCGGCTCCTGATTACGCCCGAGAGTTAACTCCAGCTTAAACTGGTCAGCAAATTTCTGAAGACAGCGAAGATCAAAATTGACGACATTCCAACCCATTAAGATGTCTGGATTGAGCTTATGAAGACACGCAATAAAGCGCACGAGCAATGCCTTTGGCTCAGAGAAATATTCAATCACCATTTCGGCGTTATCAGCGTGACTGACGGCTGTTGCGTCCTCTTCGCCACACATCAGAACAAGGGAACAGACGTCACTGTAGAGCGCTATCGAGTAGAGCTGCGTTGCCGACAAATCGGTTTCTATATCAACAGAAACCGCTGTCAGCGGCACACTCCGAGTGGCTGGCGCCAGAGCGGCCTGGCGAACTTCAGTAAAGGAATCAGCCGCCCGTGCAATGCCCCGGATCTGTGCTGAGCCGCTGATAAAGCGCTCCATCAGGAAACGATCCGGAGGCCTGATGTCACTTTCCAAAAGGTGAATCAGCTTGCTGGAAAGCCGGTCCCTGGCCGCGTAAAGCTGACGCTGCCCCCGGCAGTATAGGGCCGCTACCGATTCTCCGGCAAAATCAACCAGCTCAGTCTCACCGATGCGCCACCCGGGAATATCCGCCAGCAGGTTTTCTACGCGTTTTTTAAGATGTGCAGGAAAGAAACTGACCGCTTCCTGATTTTCCAGAACGACCTGAAGCGGCCCTTCGCAGGAAGCAAACCAGAAAATCAGCCGGATGCCAGAAGATGACTCCTGCCATTGCCGAGTCAGCAACAGGCCCTCGGCAATAACAGGTTGATTGTTGGTATGGGTCACGAGCGCCTTGCCATCGCGCCCGAACGTCCAGTTCAGACTAAATCGTAATGGTCCTGGTAAACTGCCCGAAGTCCTCCCAGTAGCTTACTTTTTCCGGAAGTTCTTCCTGCGTTGCCTGCACGTTACCGTTGATATCAGTCACGCGGGAAACCAGAGTGTGCTCTCCCGCCGTGGGATTTGGCCAGTCCAGGGAAAACAGTTTCCAGGAGTACTGTGTATTATCCGGGTTCATTTCAGCGGTGAGCCAGGGCCCATCGTCAATTTTAACTTCAACGCTCCGAAGTGGCGTCCCGTCGTTCAGAACAAACCCCTGAATGCTGTAACGCCCCCCCAGTTCAGTGACTCTTATGATGGAGGACTTCAGGTTCATCGTGGTCACTGAGTTTTCCACCCACCGGTCGACGCCACCCACGTTTTCTTTCTTGAGTGTCACGTAATCACGACCCATGAATCGGCCCATGTAGCGCGTACTCTGCACGTGAATCTGAGTCAACCACTTGACGTTAGCAACCCCATACCAGCCGGGAACCAGCAAGCGAACTGGTTTGCCATGGTAGTGGGGCAGTGGTTCACCGTTCATCTCGAAAGCCAGCATATTTTCTTCGCGCATCGCATCTGTTACCGAAAGTGAGCGCGCGAATGCTTTTTCAACCTCTCTGCCCCTAATTTCTTCTGTAGCGAGGTCTGCCCCGAAAAAAACGATCTCCTTGGCGCCCTCCTGAATACCGGCCTGCCGCAAAATATCCGCAAGGGAGACGCCGCGCCAATCTGCGTTACCTATGAGGCCGTGAAAAAGGCGCTGGCTATTGCCGCCGCATTCAAAACCGATCTGTCTCTCGGTAGTCTGCCGGTTCATCAAATCGCTCAGACTGAATTCCAGCTCATTGTCGACCATTCCGGTAACCCGAAGGCGCCAAGTATCATTATCAATCTCTGGCTGACCATAATGTTGCACGAGATAAAAATCATCATTGTCTGTGACAAACTCGGAGATTTCTCTCGTATCCTGCCAGTGCGTTGTGTCTGGCTGGACTGGCCTTACCTGAAAAGAATCGGGCACATCGGTAAATGGGACCAGTCGTTCCCCCTGAGCAAGCGCTGGAAGGACAAACGATGGCGCGGCTGCCGCACCGGCGGCAAGCATACTGCCTTTAAGAACATTTCTTCGGGTTTTATCTTCTGGGCTCATTTTAGGTACCACTCTTCATACTTATTATTTAATGTTTTTATCAGATTTTTTTTGATCCCGCACCGTAATCAGCCGCTGTCAAAAGACCCTGGCTGGTTTTTGTTGGGCACTCACTCCGGTCCATCATACACTGACTGTCAGAGTGTGTTGCACTCCAGCGCTGGTTTCGTCAGGCCGGCTGGCCGGCCCGGGCGCGCTTGTTGGCTGCAGTCGACAGCCTCCCTGCGCATCAGCGCGGTCCGGCTCCCTCCTGCTCAGCAGCGGCCAGTATACCCGTTACGGCAATCCTTAGCTGCAACTGCGACAGGCCCATTAGCCCATCTCACTGATTTTGTGTATAATTTCGGCTCTATTAAGGGAGCTTGAGCAGTTATGCGCAATAAATCAAAGAAAGAGGCCGTCGTAAACACGCGTGATGATCTGGAAGAGCATATTGCGGCTTTCCTCAAAGCGGGTGGAAAGGTCCAGCAAATTCCTTCAGGGGTAAGCGGGCAAACTTCTACCAGCGGCCCCAGACAAATCGTTCTGAGTCACAAAACCAGCTCTTGATCACTCCCGAACCCGGCTGGCCGGTTCTCATAAGGCAGGGCGCGCAAAGCACTCTGCCTTTTTGTTTGAGCGTCTGAAACAGTGTTAGCCGGTTACAACTTGGAGATGTCATAGCCCCGGGCACGGAGCAACTCGACAAGACCATCAGCGCCGACCAGATGGGCCGCGCCTACCAGCACAAATTCAGTGTCCGGATCATTGAACATCGCCTCAATTTGCGGGACCCAGCGAAGATTGCGCTGCCGCAGCAAGGAATCATAGACAGCGGGTGCCCGCTCCAGCATGTCATCAACAAACAGGGTTTGCAGAGCCTCTGAATCACCAACCCGCCAGGCCCCGATCATTTCATCCATCAGCTTGGCCGTACTGTCGAGATCTTCGAGCGACATCATGATGAATTCGCTTTCATAGCCTTCACCCATGGCGGCCAGAAAGCCAATCTGTTCATCCAGCGTCTCCAAGGCGCCTACCGACTTACCATCAGTTAAAGCCTGAGTGTTAAAGAAAGCATCAACACCCTGAGGCGTAAAACCCATGCGTTGGAATTCCAGAACCTGCAAAGTTGAAACAATCATGCCTGGTTTAAACTGCTCGAGCATCATCAGTGGCATGCCGACTCCGGCCGTATAGGTTTCCAGTGCAGCATAGGCTTGCGTATCCAGCACATCCTTAAGTGTTCGGCCGTCACTGTAAGTGAGCTGTTGCAGCATTTGCGCCTGCACACTGAGGTCATTCATGGACGAAATATCCGTTTCAAAAAACACTTCTGATGAACCCTCGTAAGCTTGGTCAAACTCTTCGGGCAAAGGGTAGTCCTCTGGGCGCAACAGGTGGACCGTCCCGCCCAGATAGACCGTGCTTTCACCGTCGGTGACCCGCCACACCGGGGCGTCCGCCCAGGCTCCGGGGGCGAACTGCAGCAGCGCAATGGTTAGCATCAAGGCGAAAGGAATTGAGGGTTTAACCGCACGTCTCATTAACAGACCTCAGCGAATTTACAGGCATTGGGGTTAAAGGTAGCATGCTCGATCATCGCATGACAGTTCCCCCAATCAGACTCTTCAAGCGGTCACAGTATGGCAAAACTTCTGTTCCGAATGCGCGACGTGCCTGATGACGAAGCAGAAGAGGTTCGCGAACTTCTGACGCAGAACGAAATACCGTTCTTCGAGACCTTTGCGGGAAATTGGGGGATTTCTATGCCGGGTCTCTGGCTGGTTGACGAACAGCAATTTGACGAGGCCCGCGCCCTGCTCGATGAATATCAGGAAGTCAGAAGCACGAGAGTCAAATCTCAGTATCTAAAGCAAAGAGAACAAGGCGAGATCAGAACGTTCTGGGAAAGCTTCCGCGCCGAACCGGTGCGATTCAGCGTGTATCTTGGCCTTGCAGCACTCGTGCTCTTTTTGTCACTGAGGTTCTTTGTGTCATTTTAAGGCGGCAAAAGCATCGGACAGCCCGGTTTTCCGTTGCGACAAACCCTCCCTGAATTACAGCAAATACAAAAGTCGCGCCCCAGAAAAGCGCCCCGGGGCTGATCGCTTGCCTCTTATACTATCCTCTCATCAAGCACCTTCTTGATACCTCAGAGCTTTTCAGAGTCTTTCAGGGCGTTGCAGAAATGCGTCTTAGGTTTTTCTCCGGACAAGCCGCTTTACTCAGTCACATCAGTGTTATATAACGAGACAGTCGAGTGTTAGCGGTTCTAACAGGGGGAACTTCCTAACACCCTTTGCTACCCTGGAATCGAAAGGAGGTGATCCCATTAGTAGTCAATCTATTAGGGGAGCCTCCGGTTATCTAGTCTAGTTAGCCTGGTCTATCTGACTTGTATAGCTGGAGGGGACTCCGCACTGTCGGTGTCCTTAGCTCCCATACGTAGAAGGTCCCATCGTCGTTTTGTCTGTGATTGTTGCAGGTAAAATGTCGGTGGGATTTTTTTATCAGCTGCAATCTAGCGGGCCCCGAGGTAGCTTCTGAGCCTCGGCGGAAAGGCTCTTTCAGTCAGCATCTGTCGTACCTGCCACTGCTCCTCCTCTCCCATCTGCCGCAACAAACAGATCTCTCCTGATTCCATCAGCGCGATGGGTACTCCTCCCCGATAAAGCACCCGATTACCCGCCAGGCGGGCAAGCTTTCGGGTAGGCAAAATCAGGTTGATCAAATTCGCAGGATCAGTAGCCGACAGACAGTAATGTGAAGCGGGCGCCGACGTTTCACGGACGTTCTTCAGTTTCCGCAGGCTGTCGATCGTCTCTGAAAAAGCAAATTGCTCGCCGCCGACACCGGAGATAAAACGGCCGCCCCGAACAGTGCCCTTGAGCTCCATCCTTCGGTAGACGGCCAACAATGCCCTCCAGGGCGGTGCCAGAGACTCTTTTTCAATGAGCGCCCGGAAGACCACACCCCAACGCTGCAGGTAAATTATGGCCAGGCGCTCCATTTGCTCATCATCAAGCCCGACCTCACCGCGGGGGTTCCGCTGTGCGTTGGCTCCGCTGAAGGTTTGCAACAGTGACCAGCGACCCGCATCCTCAAGCCCGAACATGGCTTTTCGGCTTCCTTTGACGGAGACGCTCGAGCGATTTTGAAGCGGTGTCAGCAGCGCGCGTAACCCGGTAAACGAGTCGCTGCAAACCTTGCCCAGGCGGACCAGCTCTGCCAGACCGTCTTCCAATTGCGATTTACGCAAATCCGTTCGGCTTTGTATCTGATCGAGAAAGCTCGCTCCAAATGCCAGCAGATCGGCCTCGATACGATTGGCCGCGTCAGAGAGCCCCTGTGTCTGATTGTCCGCAGTTTGGGTCTCTGCCAGAATTTTCCAGATGTCCTGATTGGCCCTGGCAAGTAAGCTGACTGGCGTACTTTTGACCGGACCGGCACTCCGTTTACGCTGGACTGGCACCCTTCTCTGTTTTTGGGAGGGTTGCGATGCAGGTAGCAGATATCGCCCCCAGACCACCTTGCCGCTGATACACATCGCATCAAGCCATGCCGGTTCATAGTCAGGAATTCTTGCCGGAAAAATATCCGATTCCCAGCTCACCGCGGGCGCCGAGCTGCCATCAAGAATATTGAGAGTGTTGTACAACCGGGTCTGACCATCCAGACCTGATTCCAGAGGATGATCATCAGGACGAATCGGCAGCAGCTGCTGATGCTCGAACAGGAATTCGGTGAAAACCGCCAGTGAAACTGGCTTGATTTTCTTTTTATGCTGGTCGATCGTATATCGATGAATCCGCTGCAGAAGCCTGCGCTCACACCACTCTGTCGGTGGCGTTTTCCCGGTTGCCACAACAGCTGCCTGACTCACCGGAGTGAACTGGCCCTGAAAAGCGAAGCCTTCCACCTCAAGAGCCAGCAAAGCCTGGTCCACATCAGATTGCGGCAATGCCAGCTCCCCGGCAAGACGCTCTGCGGTAACAGGCCCCAAGCATTCCAGGCGTCCACGGATAATCTCACGCAGCGCATCAGCGTTTTCCCAGGTTTCTGAGTGCAAGACCTCTGGCACCGGCAGCTTGCTCAGCTGCTCCGGAAAAACCGCCCTGAATCGCGGCAGCTGTTCAGTTGCTACCCACAGCGGATTCGCCAACTGCGTCAACAGTGAGATGCGGCCTGCATCCGTCAGAGTCTGACGCCATGCTGGCTGAGCGATGCTGTCAAATTCCTGCGGCAGAACAAATCCGGCGCTTAACAGCGCATCATGCAGCTCTTCAGCGTTGCCCACAGACGGCCAGGCCTCTTCCCGAACCCGCTGAATCGCTTGCTCATCAAGCAGGCTGAAATCTTTTGCCTCCGCCGGATCTGCCCATCTGCGATTGCGAATCGCGTTCGTTCTACGCTCTTCAAAGGGCGCATCATCAAGGAACGCATAGGGTCTGGCGTTGATAATCTCTTGCGCGAAAGGCGAAGGCTCACGAAGATCTTTCGCGATCAGGGTCAATTCTTTGCCCTCTATTGCCGCAATCAGCTGTTCCAGTTCATCAATGTCCATGGCCTCGGTCAGGCAGTCGTGAATCGTCTGATTCACCAGTGGATGGTCTGGCACCTCCCTTTGGCCGGTAATGTTTTCCTGGCAGGCAATCTGGTCGGGAAAGACATGGGCTACAAGATCCTCTGCATCCATACGCTGGAATTGTGGCGGGACACGCTTACCTGCCCGATTGCGTTGAATAGCCAGAGAACGGGTAGCATTCCATCGCCAGCGCACTTCAAACATTGGCGCATCCAGCATTGCCTGAATCAGGGTATCTCGAACCGTTGCCGTCTGCAGATAGCGATAGACTTCATCAAGAGGGAAGCTGTGAACAGAACCAAGCGAAATAACGATGCTGTCTTCGTTAGCTGCTGCCTGGAGTTCAAAGTTAAATGACTTACAGAATTTTTTCCGCAACGCCAGTCCCCAACCCCTGTTCAAGCGACTGCCAAAGGGGGAATGAATGACCACATGCATGTCCCCAACCTCGTCGAAAAAACGCTCCATCACAAGCGTGTCCCGGCTTGGCATTACGCCAAGCGCATTCATGCCGCTCTGCAGATACTCAACCAGCTGTGAGCTGGCACTGCGCGGCAGGGCAACCGAATGCTCCAGCCAGCGCTCGGCAGCAGCAGCCGATTCATTCACGAGCAGGCTCGCGATCTGGTTTCTCAGTTTCGAGACTTGCTCAGACAGCTCCCGGGTTCTGCCCGGGCCTTCGCCAAACCAGAATGGGATAGTGGGCTGTAATCCTTCTGCATCCCGGACCCGGACTTTAAGACCGTCAACTCTGAGCATTTGCCAGGCATGGGTCCCCAGGGTAAAGACGTCTCCGGGTGTAGCCTCAAGCGCAAAGTCCTCATTAAGCGTCCCGACAACCGTGTCATCCGGATCCAGCACCACCTGATAATCGAACATGTCGGGAATCGCTCCCCCGTTAGTCAGGGACACGAGATTGGCTCCGCGTCTGGTATGCACCTTCCTGTTGATGAGATCCAGATGGAGATAGGCGCCACGCCGCCCTCTTCTTGTTGAGTAGCCTTCCGCGAGCATTTTGATGAGCGTTTCAAATTCGGCTTTAGTCAGATTTCGGTAAGGGTAGGCATTGACGAACAGCTCAAACAGCTGTTCAAGGTTCCAGCCTGTCGGCTCTGTTCCATCCTGTGTCGATAAACCGGGCGATGACACCTCCGCGACGATTTGCTGAGCAAGAATGTCCATAGGTTTTTCGGGCATGACGATCTGGTCAAGCTCACCCGCCTCGATGCCCTGCAGTAATGCCGTCGCTTCAACCAGGTCATCCCGGGTCAGCGGAAACAGAATGCCCTTGGGTGTGCCGTGCACCGAGTGCCCGCTCCTTCCTACCCGCTGCAGGAATACGGCGATACTCTTTGGAGAAGAGAATTGCACGACCAGATCGACCGATCCGACATCGATACCCAGCTCCATTGATGCCGTGGCTACCAGCACCTTGAGATCTCCCTTCTTGAGACGCTGCTCTGCATTGTGGCGGTGGTCTTTACTCATGCTGCCATGGTGGGAACAGACACTGGCATCCCCCAGCCGTTCACTCAGTGCCAGAGCCAGCCGCTCGGACAGCCTTCTTGTGTTGACGAAAATCAGTGTGGTTTCATGGGTATTGATCAGAGTGACCAGACGCTCGTAGAGCTCTTCCCAAACCTCATTGCTCATGATTGCGCTCAGAGGAGAGCCCGGCACCTCAATGCGGAGGTCTCGCTTGCGACGGAAACCGGAGTCCACGATGTCGCATGCTATGGCCTCTTCTTGTAACCCGGCTGCGCCAATCAAATACCGAGCAACCATCTCAATAGGTCGCTGGGTCGCCGAAAGGCCGATTCTCTGGAGGTGCTGGCCAGTGCTTTTCCTGCACAGCAATTGAAGCCTCTCCAGGGAGAGCGCGAGATGTGAGCCTCGTTTATCACCCAGCAAAGCGTGAATCTCATCGACGATTACTGTAGACACAGTGGCAAGCATGGCGCGACCACTGGCACTGGTGAGCAACAGATAAAGGGATTCCGGAGTAGTAACCAGAATATGCGGTGGATGCCTGGCCATCTTCTGGCGCTCACTGGCTGGCGTGTCGCCCGTTCTCACGCCAACCCGGATGTCGACCGGAGGCAGGCCCAGTAAATGCACCTGCTCGGCAATACCGTCCAGTGGTTGATCGAGGTTTCGCTGGATGTCGTTACTGAGCGCTTTCAATGGGGACACATAAAGAATGTGGACCCCTTCTTCCAGCTGATTGTTTAAGCCTTTCTGAAGCAAATCATCAATCGCGCCATAAAAGGCAGCCAGTGTTTTTCCGCTCCCGGTAGGCGCGGAAATCAACGTATGACGACCGGCCTTGATAGCCGGCCAGGCATTCGTCTGTGCAGAGGTAGGTGCCCCGAATGTTGCCCGAAACCAGTTCTGGCTTGCAGGGTGGAATTGCCGTAGAGCGGATTCTGCTGACATCTTGGTGCACCGGGCAAAGCGCCGATTACTGTACAAAAATACAGGTTATTGAAGGTGGGGAAAATTTTCAAGACACGGGCTGAATTGACATCACCGGAGGCGCTGGCTAAGTTTACGAGCATGTCAGAAACAGACGACAACCTCGGAGCCGCGGAGAGTCTCGGTGCCCGTGCGCTTGACTACGGCCGGGCTGCCTGGCGGGAGAATAGACAGTTCCTGCTGCTGCTGAGCTGCATTGTGTTTTTCAAAAGCGCTATTGCCGACCTCAGCTCGATTTCCGGTGCCTCAATGCTGCCGACCTTGCTGGATGGAGACAAAGTCTGGGTGAACAAGCTCGCCTACGATGTGAAAATTCCTTTCACAGAAATTTCACTGGCTGAGCTGTCTGACCCCCAACGTGGTGACATTGTCATCATTGACTCCGAGCGCGCCGGCAAGCGGCTGGTCAAGCGGATAGTCGGGATCCCGGGCGATACGGTTTACATGCAGAACAACACGCTGGTGATCAATGGCGTGCCTGCCGTTTACGAAGTGCTGTCGCGCGACTCAGAGTCGATCATTATTTCCGAGCAGCTGCCTGAAGGGGCTCATCAGGCCCGCCTGTCGAGTCGGTACATCAACCGCTCCGGTCGCAGCTATGGGCCGAGCGTGGTGCCGGACGATCAGTACTTCGTACTCGGTGATAATCGGGATAACAGCGCCGACAGTCGAATTTACAGCTTCGTTCCCCGAAGCGAAATTATCGGACGGTCAAGCTCCGTAGTTTTCTCACTCGACAGTCAAAACAATTATCTGCCGCGAGGAGAGCGCTTTCTGGCGGGGCTGGAGTAATGAGAAAGCAGCCGGTAAGCCTGCACGCGGCGGTATCCCGGAGTCTCACGCGCCCCCACAGTTAACCAATTCAGCGGCCAACAAGGATTCCTATGAAACCTCTACTTCATCACAAAATCATCAGGCCGAGCAGCAAGGCACTGCTCGCTTTGCTGCTCTGCTTCACTGGCACGTCGCTGGCACAGGAATTTGTCTGGTCGCCCGACCTGCCTGCGGGCTCGCCGTTACCCGAATTACGCGCCCAAGACCAGCAGGGTGACCTTCGCAGTTTCGAAGATCTCAAAGGCGGGAACGGAATGCTGTTTATGCTCAGCCGTTCCTTTGACTGGTGACCTTACTGTAGAGCTCAGCTCGTGCAGCTGACAGATATTGCAGAACAATTTGAAGCCATGGGTGTGTCCGTGGTTGCAATGACATACGATTCAATTGAGATTCTTCGGGAGGTTGCTGAAGACGAGGGGATCGGGTTTACCCTTTTGCGTGATGAGGACATGACGCACGTGAACCGGCTGGGGATTCTCAACGACACGGACTATGAACCGGGGCAGCGCGCCTATGGGGTTCCCTATCCGGGCATCTTTCTGATTTCCAGTGATGGCATCATTCGCGCCAAATTCGCTGAAGAAAGCTATCGTGACCGGCCGGACTTCAGCGACATACTGGCTGCAGCGGCTGAACTCTAGTTGATCTAGTTGAGCCTCAGCCGGACCCGAGTTGGACTCTAGTCGAGCTCTTGTGCGGCCTTGAGCAGGCCGCTCACCGCAGCGGAAGCTAAGTGGTCTGAGCCGGTCTGCTGCGCAGTCCGGTCAGCGACACCGGCGGCTCTCGGGCGGTGTCCCATCGGCACCGGGTCTCACCTACCGTGCAATCTGCAGTCAAGTAGCAATTTACTTCAAGAGATCCAACCGGTTGAACCCTCTAACTCAAAGCCTGTTTTTATGACTTTGTTGCCCCAAAACCCAGCCTTTCTGCGAGCGAGGCGCAGTCACCTGATCGCCGTTGTCATTGCCGGACTGTTTGCTCAGATTTCTCTGGCTCAGAGTCAATACGAGATTCCCCGGACAACATCAAAACCGGTGATCGATGGAGAAATGGCCGCGCAGGAATGGGCTGACGCTCTGTCAATCAG
>Ga0255767_1000048_pt1 | contig 96481 bp, 95 predicted proteins | sample 071ome_24_FD_179967 | JGI IMG/M metagenome (GOLD analysis project Ga0255767, IMG submission 179967) | Coastal salt marsh microbial communities from the Groves Creek Marsh, Skidaway Island, Georgia - 071402CT metaG (version 2) | ecosystem: Environmental > Aquatic > Marine > Intertidal zone > Salt...
CAGCGTCTCAATAATTCCCCCTTGGTCAATGGCAGGACTGTCTATCCAATGAACGGTGAGACCTATCTCGCTATCAGAGGCCTGCATGGCTCGGAAGGTTGCCATCACGCCCCGGTAGTTTGGGAGCAGGCCGGAGTGGAGGTTTATAACGCCCAGCCGGGAGACTGAAATAGCCGCGTCCTTAAGGATCTGGCCAAACCGAATGCTGAGTATTAAGTCGGGGGCACTACTTTCGAGCAAGGCAATACCCTCCGTTGAATTAATATTTTCCACCGGTGCATCGGTGGCGCCATATCGCCCAGCTAATGCCTTAAACGTCAGGCGTTCTCCGATGCGTGACGCCTTGTCCACCATGGGGAAAAGATAGTTGGTGAAAAACCCTTGCTCAAAAAATGCCAGAGAATTTAATCGAGAATCTCGCTGGTTATTAGCTCCAACCCGGCAGGAGTAAAGTAGCGTAATATCATGTGGTGCGAGACTTGGTAGTAGGTGATTCAGCGCCTCGTTACTGTGTATATCCCTGTTGTATAGAATCGTGAGACGCATAGTGTGTCGATGGTGGGTGTCGTAGTCGCGAAAAAATTAAGTCAACGAGTCTAGCAGAAAGGGGTAGCAGAGGCGTCGTTTGGAAAGGGTCAGTGGTCGGCTTACCCGGCATCACAGCGGTATTTTAGAGGGCTAAGTTCACATGCGTTACTACCCACCCAAGGTGGCTTTAGCGGTTGTGATCGCTAACATGATCGGCACGGGGGTTTTCACCTCGCTTGGTTTCCAGTTGTTAGCGATCTCGTCGACTACCACCATTCTTTTTCTGTGGTTGCTAGGGGGCATCTGCGCACTGTGCGGTGCTCTTTGTTACGCCGAGCTGGGATCTCGACATCCTGCTTCGGGGGGCGAATATCACTTCCTCACCGAGCTGATCCATCCCTACGCAGGCTTTGTTTCTGGTGTGGTCTCGGCTTCGGTGGGCTTTGCCGCTCCCATCGCCCTGGCGGCACTGACGTTTGGTAATTACCTTCAGGCAGCAGGAATGCCCGCGGATCCCCAATGGTCGGCTACTGCGTTAATCGTATTACTCGTCACCATACACACGCGAACTCACACCGAGAGTTCGGCAGGGCAGTACTACTTCACCGCGCTGAAAATTTTCTTGATTGGATTTTTTATTGCCATGGCGCTGTATCAACAGCCGGCCTACGTTGATCAACTCGACGGTTCGGCGGGCTTTTTCGATGAGCTCTTAAGTGGTGAAGTGGCGATAGCCCTGATTTATGTCACCTATGCTTTTTCTGGCTGGAATGCTGCCACCTACATACTTGGAGAGATGGAAAATCCCGGGCGTGATCTACCGCGAGTCCTGCTCGTTGGATGTACAACCGTTGCCTTCCTTTATCTCGCCTTGAACGCTGTGTTTTTGATTTCGGCACCCGTCTCTGCACTTCGAGGAGAGGTTGAAATAGGGTATGTGGTAGCGCGCTATCTGATTGGCGAGCAAGGTGCCCTGATCGTATCCATCGTGCTGGCGGGCATCTTGATTTCAACCGTGAGCGCGATGGTTCTTGCTGGTCCTCGCGCTCTCCAAAGATTGGGCGGTGATTATCGGCAATTCGCTTTTCTGGGAAGGCTTAATGACGCAGGTATCCCCACCAACGCCATTGTTTTTCTCTCAGGTATTGCGCTGGTTTTTCTGTGGACTTCCACTTTCGAACAAATCCTGATAGCGGCAGGGTTGCTGATGGCCCTGAATACGCTTGTCACGGTCTTGGCGGTATTTGTCAGTAGGAAAAAAGCGGGGAGACGTGGTTTATCGGAGTCCTTCACCATGCCGCTGTATCCCCTGCCGGCATTAGTCTTTCTGCTGATTACCGGTTGGACGGTCATTTACTCTGCCGCTCAATTTCCCATACAGGCGTTTTCCGTTATTGCTTTTCTGCTGATCGGATATCCGCTATTTGCAAAGTGGCAGCGCATTCAAGAGACATCCTAGAGCGGCTGGTTAGACATTAAATCTGAAGTGGATAACGTCGCCATCGGCAACTACATAGTCCTTTCCCTCTAGACGCCATCGACCCGCATCCTTGGCGCCGGCTTCTCCTTGATATGCGACGTAATCCGCGTAGCTGACCACCTCTGCCCGGATGAAGCCTTTCTGAAAATCGGTGTGGATGACCCCGGCAGCCTCGGGCGCTGATGCGCCCACCTTCACAGTCCACGCTCTGACTTCCTTGGGTCCGGCGGTGAAGTAGGTTTGTAGATTTAGTAGGGCGTAGCCTGCACGGATGACACGATTCAAGCCGGGTTCGGTCATCCCCATTTCTGCGAGAAATTCGTGCTTTTCATCATCCTCGAGTTCCACTATCTCCGATTCAAGTTTATTACAGATAGCGACAATCTCAGCGCCCTCAGTTTTGGCCAAAGCCGCCACGCTATCGAGATGCAAGTTCCCTTCAAAGCCATCCTCGGCGACGTTGGCGATGTACATTGTAGGTTTGGTTGTGAGCAGATGCAGGGTCTTAACCAGAGTGGTTTCATTCTCATCGAGTTCGAGTGCTCGAACAGGTTTAGCCTCATTTAGATGGGGCAACAGCTTGCCTTCTAATAATGCCTTCATTGCAACCGCTTCCTTGTCACCACTTTTTGCGGTCCTGACGACTTTGGCGAGCTGCTTTTCACAGGACTCCAAGTCCGCGAGCGCTAGTTCGGTATTGATCGTTTCGATGTCGGCCAGCGGATTAATCTGATTGGCGACATGAATGACATTGGGGTCTTCAAAGCATCGGACGACATGGGCTATCGCATCGGTCTCCCTAATGTTTGCAAGAAACTGATTACCCAGACCTTCACCCTTTGACGCGCCGGCTACCAATCCAGCTATGTCGACAAACTCCATTGTTGCGGCGATCTCTCGTTCCGGTTTTACGATAGCCGAAATCTCGTCCTGGCGTGGATCGGGAATGGTAACCACACCCGCATTGGGCTCGATGGTGCAGAAGGGAAAGTTTTCCGCATCGATACCCGCGCGGGTTAGCGCATTAAACAAGGTCGACTTACCAACATTCGGCAAGCCAACAATGCCGCATTTAATTCCCATGATGTTTCCTTCTCAGAAAAACCGGGCAATTAACCCGGTTGTGTTGTGTCAATACTGTGTAATCGCGTCATCGCTTTTACCGCGTCTCCGTTCAGTAGCAGTGGTAGGGCATCGACCGCTTCATCGATGATCTGATCAATCGCCTGCCTATCGCCAACGCTTGGCTTGGCGAGCACATAACCCGATACCTTGCTGGCATGGCCGGGGTGCCCTATGCCTATTCGTAGTCGATGAAATTCCTGTTTGCCTCCCAAAGCGGGAATGATGTCTCGGAGACCGTTGTGACCCCCGTGGCCACCGCCATGTTTAAATCGTGCTTGCCCAGGGGGGATATCGAGCTCGTCATGGGCGATGAGAATTTCATCAGGAGGTATTCGGAAAAAGTTAGCTGCGGCTGCGACCGATTTGCCGCTTTCGTTCATGAATGTACTCGGTACCAGTAGTCTCAGATCCTTGTCTGCCAGCGTGATACGCGCCATCTGTCCGAAAAACTTAGCCTCGGTTGATAGTGTGGCGCCTGCCCGTCGAGCCAATTCAGCAATAAAAAAAGCACCCGCGTTATGGCGGGTGCCTTCATATGCCTGACCAGGGTTACCAAGCCCGACAATGAGTCGGATCCCAGTCATGAACGGTCTTAGTCTTCGCCTTCGGCTTTGGAGTCTTCCCCGGCTGAATCTGAACCAGCCTCGGCATCACCGTCACCAGCATCGGCGTCTTCTTCATCATCCGACTTGCCGCCTTTGGGTGCATTGACAGAGGCGATGGCAAGGTCATGATCCTCGCCCAAAGCAAGCGCGGTTGATACCACACCCTCTGGAAGGGTGAGATCCGAAAGGTGGACGATTTGTCCCACTTCGACCTCGAGCATATCGACTTCGATGTACTCGGGAATATCTTTGGGAAGGCACTGAATCTCAATATCAGTGGCCTGATGTTGAATCATGCCGCCGCCCAGTTTGACGCCCGTACACTTGTCTTCATTGATGAAGTGGAGTGGGACGTTGACCTTGAGTGCCTTATTGGCTTCCACGCGCATGAAGTCCACATGCATTGGAAATCCTTTGGCGGGGTGTCGTTGCAAATCCTTGAGGATTGCGGACTCTTCCTTGCCGCCCACGTTAATGCTGAGGACAGACGCGTAGAATGTCTCAATCTCAAGCATTTTCTCAAGATCCTTGCGGATAAGGCTGATACTGCTTGCAGCCTCTTTTCCGCCGTAAATGATACCGGGCACCTTACCCTCGAGACGACGAAGGCGGCGGCTCGCACCTTTCCCTTCATCGACCCGAACCTCGGCTTCGATCACAAAAGATTCAGACATGGTCTGGCTCCTTATAAAAACACCATGTTGCCTGCGACCGGCGCAATGGTGGGTTGGTTTTACACCCGATGATGTTAGTCATCAAAGAGTGCACTGATTGATTCTTCGTTACTTACTCGACGAATTGACTCGGCCAACAGATCAGAAATGGTCAGTTGGCGGATATTGCTGATCGATTTCGCCTCTGCCGACAAAGGAATAGTGTCGGTCACCACCAGCTCATCAAGAGATGACCCCCTGATGTTTTCAAGGGCTTTGCCTGACAAAACCGCGTGGGTACAGTAGGCAATCACTTTAATGGCGCCACGTTCCTTCAATGCGGTGGCGGCACTGCATAAGGTGCCAGCCGTATCGACCATGTCATCCACGAGTAGACAGGTTCTACCGTCCACATCGCCGATCAGATTCATGACCTCCGCCTCATTGGCTTTGGGCCGGCGCTTGTCGATGATAGCGAGTTCGGCCTCATCGAGCTGTTTGGCAATAGCTCGCGCCCGAACCACGCCGCCGATATCCGGCGATACCACAATGAGGTTCTCATAATTGCGCTGGACGATGTCACTGTTGAGCACTGATGAGGCATAGACGTTGTCCACTGCGCAGGTGAAAAATCCCTGAATTTGTTCAGCGTGAAGATCAACGGTGAGCACTCTATCCACCCCGACCGATGCCATCATGTCCGCAACCACTTTTGACGAAATGGGCACTCTTGCCGATCGAACCCGGCGATCTTGTCGCGCATAGCCAAAATAGGGGACTACTGCGGTGATACGGCCGGCGGAGGCGCGACGGAGCGCGTCAATGATAAGCAACAGCTCCATCAGGTTGTCGTTGGTAGGGGCACAGGTGCTTTGGAGAACAAAGACGTCTTTACCCCGCACGTTCTCGTTCAGCTCGACTGTAATCTCCCCGTCCGAGAACTTGCTGACGTTGGCGTCACCGAGGGTTAGGTACAACCGATCCGCGACCTTGCGGGCAAGATCTGGGTTTGCGTTTCCGGCAAAGACCATCATCTTGGATGACATGCTGGATCCCTCTTCCTAACAGCGTTGCATGAATGGCTGGGGTGGCAGGATTCGAACCTGCGAATGGCGGGATCAAAACCCGCTGCCTTGCCACTTGGCGACACCCCAATTCGGTTCAAACGCAGGGCTGGCGGCCGCTAGGAAAGCCCCCGTGCTACAACAACCTGAAAGTCTTGTTGCAAACGGGCCGCAACCTCGCGTGCGGACGCCTCGCTTCCAAACCTGCTGAAGACGCATGCGCCGCTGCCAGTCATCATTGCGGGAGAAACTTTCTGCAATGATTTCAGTGCGTTAAGTACTTCCGGGTGGCGCGCCAGCACGACCTCCTGTAGGTCGTTTTGCACTCCCCCCTCAAAAAAGGCCGGTATTGTGATTGGCGGCGTGTCCCTTGTCAATTCTGGCGCCGTGAATACTGCCTTTGTACTGACATGGCAGTTTGGGCACACAATTGTGTACCAGCGCACCGGCAGCTCAACAGGAGTCAATTTGTCGCCGATGCCCTCCGCCCATGCGTTTTTCCCGAGTACAAATACCGGCACATCGGCACCTAGCGTCGCACCCAGCGCCGCCAAGTCCTCGATCGTTCTGTTCAGATTTAGCAGGCGATTGAGCCCCAGCAGAGTGGTCGCCGCGTTGGAGGAGCCTCCTCCCAGCCCGCCTCCCATGGGTATATGCTTTTCAATAGAAATCCTTAGGTTTGGTTCCTCTGGCAGATCCCGGGTGAGCAGGCGAGCAGCTTTCATCACCAGATTGTCGTCATCAGCCACCCCGGGTAGTGAGGTTTCGAGGGCGATGCCTCCCTCTGAGGTTAGTTCGATGGTTAATTGATCACCCCAGTCGAGTAATTGAAACAGTGTTTGCAACTCGTGGTAACCATCGGGCCTACGCCCCGTCACATGCAGGAAAAGGTTGAGCTTTGCTGGGGAGAGAAGAGTCAGCGGTGCCATCATCCGCTACCCGGTTCCGGGAAGGAAAGTTGGGTGAGTACGACCCGTGCACTTGCACCCTCCAGCGACCAGACCATCACCCGGGGTAGACGATAGCCCGACAGCAATTGCCAGTCGACTACCTCGCTTGCCCATTTGGTTGAAGCAACGTCATATCCCAGTAGGGTTGCGGCAAGGTCAGTAATGGGTATCTCAACGAGGAACCCTCTGAAGGCAGCACTTACCGGAAGCTCGTCCAAGGGCTGCTCAGTAGCACCATCGACCCAGGTCACCGTTTCACTATAGCGTCGAATGGTGAGCCCACCGAATCCAGCAGGCCCCGATAATCGCAAAACATCCTCAAGGCTACTTCGTCGATGCCAATTGAAGCTTATATTTTGGTGGTCACCTTCAAGAGTGACCTTGATCTTTCCCTGAATTATCCAGGAGGACGCTTGAATCGGCACCAAAGGTTCGGCCAGTAGCTCCGAGGTTGAATGTCGTGCAGGTGATGTGACACAACCCACGAGCATGATGACAGCGCCAATACCCAGAACACAACGCGAGGCCGTTTTAATCATCGGTAAGATCTGTGGGTGCCCCGAGGCGTTCGATAGCATCAGTCACGTGACTATTGCCGGGATGTTTTGCAAGGGAAGTTCGCCAGACAGCTAGCGCTGCATCCTCTCTTCCAGAGGACCAAAGTGCTTCCCCCAAATGGGCAGCAACTTCTGGATCAGGGAATTTATCATAAGCTTGCTGTAACAGATCAATTGCCTGATTCTCTCGGCCAAGTTTGAAGTACACCCACCCCAGACTATCTAATATCGCAGGTTCCCCCGGGGAGAGTGACAGAGCCTTTTCAATGAGTGCGGCAGCTTCTGCGTACCTCGTGGTATGGACCGTCAGCGTATAGCCCAAGGCATTGAGCGTTGTTGTGTTATTTTCATCCATGTCGAGAATGGCGCGCAGGTCGCGTTCCATTGCCTCGATGTTACCTCGTTGCTCCTCTGCCATAGCGCGCGCATAAAAAAGCGAAATCGAAGCCGGAAAACTTTCCAGCCCATCGGAGAGCACTGCCGTCGCGCCGTCAATGCGGTCGGCGCCCTGCAATATCTCTGCCTGCAGGAGGAACAGTGCCTCAGCTTGCGACGGGTTCATTTGACGCGCCTTGTTGAAGCTGCCAGTCACGCTCGCTTCATCCCCGAGCTCAAGTGCTATTCGACCTGCCCGACCCATCGCATCAAGAAATTCCCGACTCGGCCCAACCTGTTGGTAAGCAGCCATTGCTTTAGCTTGATCGCCTCGCTGTTCCGCCACTCGACCCAGGTAGTAGTGCGCCTCATCAGTGCGCTGTTCCAAAGCGAGTAATGCCTCAAGGTTTTTCTCAGCGTCAGCAAATTGCTTCATCTCCAAGTGGATCAAGGCAAGCGAAAAAAAGTAATCGCCGTTTCGAGGCGACAAGGCAATTAAGGTTTCGAATTCCTGCTCTGCCTGTCGCAACATTTTTTCACTGGCCAATAGTCTGGCGTACTGCAGTCTCAATGGCTCATTGGCAGGATAATCGCTGACCGCCTGTTCAAGTCGTTCAAAGGGATCTTTGGCGCCGACATCGAGTTTTACTTGGGTCCAAAGCACCAGGGCTCGATCATCGGAGGGGGCGAGTATCAGCACGCGTTCAAGGTCAATAAGGCATTGTGCTAATCGACCTTGCTCTCGATGTAAAAAAGCAAGGGCGATTCCCACCTCTGAATTATCCGGCCAGTCGGCCGCTAGGGATTCGATCTCTGTCGCGAGTCGTTGTTTTTTAGCTGGTGCCATGTCTCGATAGGAGACGAGCAGTGCTGGGGCATTTATTTGAGCGCCGCGTTCAAGAGCTTGTCTGGCATACACAACAGCTTCTTCAATCCTGCCCAGTCTGATAAGTAGCGCCATCGAGGTCGCAGAAGCTGCAGCATCTGTCGGGTCTTGCTCAGCGAGCCTGAGTGCGAGAGGCAGGGTAAGCTCTTCCTTGCGGCGGAATTCAGCGAGTCGCAGCGCCCGGCGTGTGAGGCCAGGATCCTCGAGGATTAACGCTTGCTCTGCCAGTATGGAGAGCGCCTCGTCGAACGCCCGTTCACGTATCAGGAACTCAGCGGTTAGTAAGGGCAGGATGCTGTCCTGTGGGATGGGAGACTCGATCGTGGGAATGTCTGTCGACTGTTCCCCAGTTGTTGGCTGCTGGAGTTGGTTGTGAGGCTCCCCTGAATCGCTGATCGAGGATTCATCTGCTTGGCTAAAGGTCGCATCAGAGACGCTTGTGCAACTCTGAACAAGTAACAAGGGCAGTAGAAGCGCAGTCAGTTTTTGCGTGCGTTGAAACAAAATCATGGGCGAGATGATGACATAGTGACACCTTGAAACCTATGAAAAATGCGGGTTAGGCGCAGATGGCTGCTTCTTGGTATCATTCGCGCTTTAGACTTGGCTGGGCACGGGCTTTTGTTACACGATTTAATCGCCATCGGAATCAACCATGATTCGGCGTCTATTCAGACCCGTGAGAGGGTAGCCTTTGCCCCTGAGGACATCCCCCGGGCGTTGCATGACTTAATTGCAGCGACGCCCCTTGATGAGGCAGTCATACTCTCTACTTGCAACCGCACTGAAATCTACGGCGTAATGTCCTCTGCCGCCGACCCTGTTGTTGCCAGCGATACGCTGATCACTTGGATTTCAGCGTTTCACGGCCTTGGGGAGGAGGCGCTGTCGACCTGCACCTATCGCCATCACGGGGCTCAAGCGGCCACCCACCTAGTGAGAGTTGCTGCCGGACTGAATTCGATGGTGCTTGGGGAGCCCCAGATTTTTGGACAGCTAAAATCCGCCTTTGCGGTAGCTGAGGAATCCGGTGCGGTGGGAAGTCGCTTTGCCAGTATTTTCCCTGGGGCCTTTCGTATCGCCAAGAAGGTTCGGACCGACACCGCCATTGGTGAGAACCCGGTGTCTGTGGCCTACGCATCGGTAGATCTCGCGGGCCATATTTTCTCCGATTTGTCTCAGCGAACTGCGTTACTTCTCGGAGCAGGTGAAACCATAGAATTGGTCGCTCGCCATTTGTGCGACGCGAAACTCGGCAAGCTCATGATTGCTAACCGGACCCTTGCGCGGGCACAGGAAATGGCAGAGGAGTTTGATGCAGCGGCGATCATGCTCGCTGATGTGCCGGACAGACTTGCCGAGGCCGACATTGTTATCAGTGCAACGGCCAGTCAGCTGCCGGTATTGGGTAAAGGCGCAGTCGAGAGTGCCATTCGCAAGCGACATTATCGCCCCATGTTAATGGTCGATTTAGCTGTCCCTAGGGATATTGAACCAGAGGTATCTGAAATATCCGACGTGTACTTATATTCTGTTGACGACCTGCGGGAAGTGATCGAAGAAAATTTACGATTGCGGGCCTCTGAGGCTAGCAAGGCCGACGGCATCGTTACCAGCGGTATTGGACAGCTTGAGGAGGATTTGCGGGGTAGGCAGTCAGCTGATGTGGTCAAGAAGTATCGCGAATCGGCGCTCTCCATCCAGCAAATTGAATTGGATCGTGCCTTGAAAGCCCTCGAACGCGGAGACGCCGGGGTCGATGTGCTCCGTAGACTGGCTCGAGACTTAACTAACAAGCTCATCCATGCACCGACCGCGGGATTACGGCAGCTGGCTCGCTCAGGTGACGACGGCCGGGTTGATCAGGCGAAGGCTCTACTTGGTCTCGATATGAATGCGGATCCGCAAATAGGCGACGACGACAAGCCAACGTTGCAGTGAAAGATACTCTCAAGTCCAAACTGGATAGCCTCACAGATCGCCATGAGGAGGTCGCCGCCTTACTGGGTGATGCTGACACGCTGGCTGATCAGGATAAGTTTCGGGAGCTCTCCAAAGAGTATGCCCAGCTCGATGAGGTTGTGAAGACGTACACCCAGTGGACCGCAGCTACTGAGGACAGAGCGACAGCACAGGAAATGCTTGCCGACTCCGATCCCGATGTGCGCGAACTCGCGGCTGATGAGTTGAATGATGCCGAGGAGCGCGCCGGACGGCTCGAGTCAGAGCTGCAGATATTGCTACTACCCCGTGATCCGCGAGATGCCAACAACGTTTATCTGGAAATTAGGGCTGGTACTGGCGGTGATGAAGCGGCTATTTTTTCAGGTGACCTTTTCCGGATGTACAGTCGTTATGCCGAGGCTAACAAGTGGCGCCTTGAGGTCGTTTCAGAGCGCCAGGGCGAGCACGGTGGATTCAAGGAAATCATCACTCGCATAGAGGGTCAGGATGTCTATGGCCATCTCAAGTTTGAATCCGGGGCACATCGGGTTCAGCGCGTGCCCGAGACAGAGTCACAGGGCAGGATACATACATCGGCTTGTACCGTTGCCGTCATGGCGGAGCCTGACGAGGTTGCAGAAATCGACATTCGCAAAGAAGACTTGCGCATTGATACCTTTCGTTCATCAGGTGCGGGAGGACAGCATGTCAATACCACGGACTCTGCTGTCCGAATTACCCATTTGCCTACGGGAATCGTTGTCGAGTGCCAGGATGAGCGATCCCAACACAAAAATAGAGCGAGAGCGATGTCGCTACTGCAGGCTCGGTTGCTCACCGCAGCTGAAGACAAAGCAGCGAGTGAGCAGGCAGCCGAGCGGCGGAATCTCGTGGGTAGTGGTGACCGGTCAGAGCGGATCCGTACCTACAACTTTCCCCAGGGGCGCGTCACGGATCATCGGATAAATCTCACCCTGTACAAGTTGGATGAGGTCATCCAAGGTGACCTTGATGCTCTCATCAAACCGCTCCGGACCGAGCACCAAGCTGATCTACTGGCGGCGATGAGCGCTGATTCATGATCACCATCCGGAGTCTGATTGATTCAGCGCAGATTCCGACCCATGAGGCAGAGCAACTTGTCCTTGGTTTGCTCAATCGAGATCGCACTTGGTTGTTTACCCATGGGGCGGAGGTGTCTGCGGGTGATAGCTTGCCGATGATTCGTGAAGCCATTGCTCGGCGGTGCACGGGCGAGCCTCTAGCCTACATACTGGGCTCTCGTTCCTTTTGGAATCTGGAATTGAAGGTAACTCCCGCGGTGCTGATCCCAAGACCCGACACTGAGCTGCTCGTTGAATGGGCTGTCGAGTGCGTGGTGAGAAATCAGTTAGCGAGCTGTGCGGATTTAGGGACAGGAAGCGGCGCCGTGGCGCTCGCTATAAAAAGCGAGGTCCCTCACTGTGCGGTGACCGGAGTCGACCGCTCAAGAGCTGCTCTTGAGGTCGCCCAATACAATTCAATCGCCTGTAATCTGACCGTGGAGTGGCTCCAAAGCGACTGGTTTGGCAGTCTGGAGGGCAGGCTATGGCCCTTGCTCGTCGGAAACCCGCCTTACATTGCTGACAGTGATCCCCATCTTAAGCGGGGGGATTTGCCGGCCGAGCCAACAGAGGCCCTGGTCGCGGGTCCCGACGGATATCGTGATCTCAGGCATCTGATTGCCACCGCCCCACGGTTTTTGACCGCGGGTGGGTATTTGCTTTTGGAGCACGGTTGGAATCAGGGCGCTGAAGTCAGGGAGTTATTTGCGCGTGCAGGCTTTGGTGGCGTAGCTACCCGACGTGACTTAGGGGGGCACGAGCGGGTCACAGGGGGTTATAAGGGCGATGGATAATCCCTCCTTGGAACGTTATTCCCGTCAGATTCTAGTGCCGGGCTTCGATCTTGAGGCTCAGGAGCGCCTGGAGCGATCCCGTATTGTTTTGGTGGGCTGTGGCGGGCTGGGAGTGCCTCTGGCCCTGTATCTGGTTGGCATGGGGATCGGTGAAATAACCGTGGTTGATCATGATCGAATTGAGGCGAGTAATCTTCCCAGACAGGTGGCCTACACCGAGACAGATATTGGTTTGTTAAAAGTTGAGGTGCTGGCTGAGCGATTACGCGCAATGAATTCTCAAGTACAGGTTTTCTCAGAGACTGGTCTCTTTGACACGGATAGCGGCGGTGATTTACTGGCAGGTAAGGATTTGGTGGTAGACGCTACCGATAATCATGAGGCCCGACTGGCGATAGACGTGGTCAGCCGGAAGGCGGGGCTCCCCTGGGTCATGGCCTCGGCCGTGCAAATGGCAGGCCAGATAGTCGCTTTTTCTAAAGAAAGGGAAGAGGGCTGCTATCACTGCTTGGCACCCGGTATCGATCGAGAATTGGTGGGAGCCTGTGCTCGTTTGGGCGTTTTAAGTCCTGTGGTGGGAGCGGTGGCAATGGAACAAGCACTCAAGATTATCGCCATTCTCACCGACATAATTCCGGCGCGGTGGGGTAGTCTCGATGTTATTGATTATCGCAATAATGAGCGACGTACATTACAGCTTACGAGGCGTTCTGATTGTCCGAATTGCTCGATGAGCTAGATGGTGTAAACGCGAGCTCGGTATCTGGAAGGGTCCTGAGCAATAATCGCACTCTGATGGCGATAAGCGCTGCGCACACGGATATCCCAGCGATCGTGGCGTACCAGAAGCCGGCAGCACCATCACTTGGGGTTGAAGCCAGCTCCAGACCAAAAAGCCATCCCAATGGCAATGCGATCAGCCAGTATGAGATCACCATCGCGATGAAGGGATACTTGGTTTCCTTGAAGGCCCGCAAAGTAAACGATCCTACGATCTGTGCAGCATCAATAAGAATGAAAAATGCGGACAGTTTTATAAGTCGGGTTGCTACAGGGCGTATCTCTTCGGAATCGGTGTAAAGGGCAATGATTGCCTCGGGAAAGCTGAGAAGAAGCAGGGTCGTCAGGGTGCCCATCAGAGCTGAAACCAATACACCAACCAACAACGCGCGGTGTACTCCTTCGGTCCAACCGGCACCAATAGCATGGCCCATTCGCGTGGACATTGCTGTACCGATGGCCAGCATGGGAATGTAAAACAGATCCCAGATATTGAACGCTATTTGGTGTGAGGCAATAGCAGTGTCGCCCCATGTGGCGACAAGGAGAGCAATCAGACTGAACACGCCTACCTCAAGGAAAAAGGTCAGGCCCATCGGCATACCAATAGTGAGGATCTCTCTGATGATCAACCAGTTTGGTGAGACAGGTGCCCACTCGGGCAAATAAGGTCGGATGCGTTTACTGATCGCGATATAACCTACCATCATGACCACGCTAAGCCACATGGAGATGGCGGTGGCAATTCCGCAGCCTTTTGCTCCTAATTCTGGGGCTCCCCATTCACCAAAAATAAAGGCGTAGTTCAAGGGAATATTCAGGAAAAACCCGATGGCCGCCGCCACCGCAAATGGTTGCGTGACCCCGAGGCCTTGGGTGTGATATCTGAGAGCCTGAAAAATTGCTGTTGCCGGCAGTCCAAGCGCAACCATTTGGGTATATTCCAGCGCCAGCTTCTTTGTGGTGCTCTCGAGTCCCAAGAGATCCATTACCGGACCGGAAAACCACGCCGCCGGACTTAAAACAAGCCCAAGAAAAACAGCTAACCATAGAGATTGAGGCAGGGAGTCTTGAATTTTCTTGATCCGTCCCGCCCCATAGTCTTGAGCAACGATTGTTGCGGTTGCAAATATGGTACCGAGAATGAGTAAGTAAATCGGAAGCCAGATGTTGAAGCCCACGGCGATAGCGGCAAGATCTTGCTCGCCATACCGGGCCGCCATCACGGTGTCGACCACGCCGGTGCCCATTTGAGCGCTCTGCGCAATCAGCAAGGGAATAGCAATGCGTGAGAGATGCCCTAGCTCCTCTACAAAACTGTCCCATGTAATGGTTTTACCTGATTTCACAGTATCTTTGTTTGCTCATTCGGGGACGATATTGCGTGCTCGCTCTTGTGCTAGACTCGCCCCTGCTTCCTGTTGATCGGATTAGAACTCTTGACTGATATAAGTGCCACTCAGCCCTCTGCTGAGCGCGATACCCAAGACCCGGAGGGCGGATCCCCGGCGGGCAAAACGCCGTTCCACGCCCTCGATCTCGAGTCTAGTCTGATGCGTGGAATTGAAGACTTGGGCTTTGAGCACTGTTCGCCCATTCAGGCGCAAATTTTACCCTATACCCTTGAGGGGCACGATGCTATCGGGAAAGCCCAGACGGGTACAGGAAAAACTGCGGCGTTTCTTATCACCATCTTTAACGACCTGCTGTGTAACCCAGTCGACAGTGAGCGCTTTTTGGCGGAACCCAGGGCGGTAATCATCGCACCCACGCGTGAATTGGTGATGCAGATCGCGGCAGATGCCTATGACCTCGGTCGTCATACCGGGTTGGAAACAGCCGCGCTCATAGGGGGTGAGGACTATCAAAAACAATTGCAGAAAATTCAGTCTGGGGTCGTAGATCTGGTAGTAGCAACGCCGGGACGGTTGATCGATTTTATGCAAAGGCGGGACCTATTTTTGGATCGCGTCGAAACGCTTGTGCTGGACGAGGCAGATCGTATGCTGGACATGGGCTTCATTCCACAAGTGAAGCGTATTGTAAGAGCGACACCCCGTAAGGAGGATCGACAAACGCTGCTGTTCTCCGCCACGTTTACCCAAGACATCATCAATCTGGCCCAGCAGTGGACCTTCCAGCCCATTACCGTGGAAATTGAACCCGAACGTGTGGCCACTGCTACTGTCGATCAACGGGTCTATCTTGTTTCCAGTGATGAGCGATTGCGCGTACTGTTAAACGTACTTCGATCTCCGGATGCGGTATCCACGATCGTTTTTGCGAATCGACGTGATCAGGTTCGTTCCCTGTATGAAAAATTGCGTAAAGCTGGAATTTCCTGCGGGATTCTCTCGGGTGAAATAACTCAACAACGTCGAACCAAAACCTTGGCCAACTTCAAGGATGGAAAGATAGCGGTTCTGGTTGCGACCGATGTTGCCGGGCGGGGTATTCACGTCGACGGAGTGAGTCATGTTGTCAATTACAATCTCCCCGAAGACCCTGAGGATTATGTGCATCGAATAGGAAGAACCGGGCGGGCAGGTGCCACCGGTGTATCGATCAGCTTCGCTAGTGAGGACGATGCTTTCCTTCTGCCAGATATCGAAACTCTGTTGGGTGAGCGCCTAAAGTGTGTCGCCCCGCCAGAAGAGCTGATGGATTGAATTCTCGCACGAGCCGGTCACTGCCTGGCTCTAAATTCCTCACACCAAAATAAGGTTGCGCCAATTACTGCCGCGGGGATCACCACCAGGTTGAGCAGCGGCACGCCGGTAACGAAGGCCACCATGCCGCCAAACCCAAGGCTGCTTAGTCGTCGTGATGCGCAGGCAGATTTCACTTCGCGAAAAGGCAATCGGTGGTTGTCCATCGGGTAATCAAGGAACTGTAAACTCATCATCCATGCTCCGAGTAAGAACCAGAGCAACGGTGCTGCGGCTTGAGCTCCGGGTATCAGAGAAATAATGAAAACGGCGAAAGCGAGTGGAATGTAATAAGTGATTTTTCGAAGTTCTCTAAAAATACCACGCGGGATTTCCAACAGCGCTGCGCCAATGTTTTCAAGGCCAGCAAGCGCCTGTCCGGTACGTTGCTCTTCTACTTTCTCAGCCAGAAGTGCATGAAATGGCGAAGTCAGGAGTAGCACCACCAAGGTGGAAATATAGCCCGTGACCAGAGTGCCTGTCAGCCATAGCAAAGGCGCGACTATCCAGGTGATAAAGCTCAGCCAGTGGGGCAGAGCCTCCTCAGTAACCGTGACGAGGTCAGTAACGTAGGCATACGCGGCACCGCCAAGTAATAGAAAAAATCCAATGTTCGCCAAAAGGGGTAGAATGACGAAGGGCCAAATGCCGGGCTGGGAGAGCATGGCAAGGCCTCGGAAGAAGTACCCTGCGCCGGTAATAAAATTGCCTTGCATGAATTGGATCCTCCTTGATCTTAGCGTGAGTATATCGCCTTAACGGAAATAGTAGAGAGTTCAGATGTCGGAAAAGGACCTTTTTTTGGAGGAGATGTCTGGCGTCAAGCCTCTGCAGCGGGAGCCAAGAGAGCGTCTCATCAGGCAGTCGGCTGAAGGTAATGTGGAATTGCGTCGGCAGGCGGCGACAGAACCTCTGCATGAAAAGATAAATCCGTTACTCGATGAGGGCGTTGACCCCCTTGATGCTTGGTATGTGTTGGACTTCAAGCGCCCCGGCATACAGCATGGAGTGTACAAAAAGCTGCGCATGGGACGTTATGACATCGATGCGCGGCTAGATCTTCACCGTATGACGGTAAAGCAGGCCAGAGAAGAGGTTAAGCAATTTATTGACGAAGCTGGCAAGCTGGGACTACGCACGCTCCTCATCCTCCATGGCAAGGGTCAGCGCAAAGTAGAGCAAGAAAACACAGCTGTTTTGAAAGGCTACGTGAATCACTGGTTACAGCAGCTGGAGATGGTTCAGGCCTTTCATTCAGCGCAACCGGTTCATGGCGGAACCGGCGCTGTCTATGTGCTTTTAAGGAAAAGCGCAGATAAAAAACGAGAAAACCGTGAGCGCTTTTTGAAAGGACGCGTGCCTTACGACGCGCGCTAACTCAGTCGGAATCGAGGGCCTCGGTCAAGATTTTATTGATCAACTGAGGATTAGCCTGCCCCTTAGATGCCTTCATGATCTGGCCGACAAAGAAGCCAATAAGCTTTTTTTGCTTGGAGCTGTCGGCGGCACGGTACTGTGCAACCTGATCCTGATTTTCACTCATGACGTCGGCAACCAATTTTTCCAGAGCTCCCGTGTCACTAACCTGCCTTAAACCTCGTGCTTCAATGATCTGATCTGCTGATCCCTCTCCCTGCCACAGCGCCTCGAATACCTGTTTGCCCAGTTTGCTGGATAGGGTTCCATCGGTGATGCGTGCGACAAGACCCGCCAAATTCTGCGGTTCGACGGGAGACTGTGAGACTGGTATCCCTTCCTTATTCAAAGCTGCACTCAAGTCGCCGAGCATCCAGTTTGCGATCGCTTTTGGTTCATCGCATAGGGTCACCGCTTTTTCGAAGTAGGCTGCCATATCAGGTGAGCTGACCAACAATGCTGCATCGTAGTCAGAGAGTTGATACTGCGCGATGAAGCGTTCTCGTTTGGCCGCCGGAAGTTCAGGTAAAGCCTGTCTTACGCTGTCGATATAGTCATCGGTTAACACAATGGGCAATAAATCTGGCTCGGGGAAATAGCGATAATCATTCGCTACTTCCTTTGAGCGCATCGACCGAGTTTCGTCTCGGTCCGCATCGTAAAGTCGGGTTTCCTGCACGATGCTCACACCATCCTCTAAAAGTTCCTGTTGTCGTGCCGTTTCAGCCGCGATTGCTTTTTCGACAAATCTGAAGGAATTGACGTTTTTTATTTCGGTACGCGTGCCGTAGCTGTCACTTCCGGTTGGGCGTAAGGACAGATTGATGTCGCATCGCATAGACCCCTCCGCCATGTTGCCGTCTGAGATCCCGAGATAAGTGACTAGCGAGTGAAGTGCCTTGAGGTAGGCGACTGCTTGCTCGGCAGTTCTAAAGTCGGGCTCCGTGACGATCTCCAGAAGGGGAGTCCCTGCTCTGTTAAGATCAACGCCGGTTTGACCGGGGAAACGATCATGCACTGACTTGCCTGCATCCTCTTCAAGATGGGCTCGGGTAATTCTGATGGAGAACAGGCTGCCGTCAGAGAGCGGCACTTGAAATACCCCTTCGCAGACAATGGGTTCAAAGAACTGGCTGACCTGGTATCCCTTTGGGAGATCGGGGTAGAAATAGTTTTTACGATCAAAAATAGATCGCTTGCCAATGCGTGCATCAATTCCAAGACCAAACATCACAGCATAGCGAACTGCCTGCTCGTTCAGGACCGGGAGCATGCCGGGCATGCCGAGATCTACCGCACAAGCCTGACTATTTGGATCCGCACCAAATTTATTTGCAGCACCCGAAAAAATCTTGCTTGCTGTTGCTAGCTGCAGGTGAACTTCAAGCCCCATGACTGTTTCCCAGCTCATGATTGATCAGCTCCAAGTTGCGGCGTCTTTAAGTGGTGGTCGGTTCGCAATTGTAGACGATGACCCGCTCGCAATACGGTCTCCTCGTCGAAGGGTCGGCCGATTAATTGAAGACCGATGGGGAGGTCATTAATCAAGCCTGCGGGTACCGATAGTCCTGGAAGTCCAGCAAGATTGACTGAAAGCGTGTAGACGTCCTCCATATACATGGCAATGGGGTCGTCGTTTTTTGCGCCGACAGGAAAAGCGACATTGGGCGCGGACGGGCCGGCAATTAGATCGCAGACCTCAAACGCTTTTTTAAAATCCTCGCTGATAATCCGTCTAACCTGCTGTGCTTTTTTAAAATAGGCGTCGTAAAAACCCGCCGACAACGCATAGGTTCCCACCAAAATACGACGTTGCACCTCGCCACCAAATCCTTCGCTTCGGGATCGAGCGTAGAGATCCATTAGGTCGGTTGGGTTGTCACAGCGGTGGCCAAATCGCACGCCATCGTAACGAGCAAGGTTCGCCGAGGCCTCCGCAGGAGCAATGACGTAGTAAGTAGCGATACCTTGCCGAGTATGCGGCAGATCGACATCGACCAATATGGCGCCCTCGGCCTCCAACTCCTTCAGGGCGGCGTGTATCGATGTGGCAACATCTGCATTCAACATGTCGCTGAAATATTCTTTGGGTAACCCAATTCTCAGGCCCTTGATGTCTCCATTCAATGCTGTCTGGAAGTTGGGTACGGGGACATCGGCTGACGTGGAGTCATTGGCATCTAGGCCACACATAGCGCTCAACATGAGTGCGGCATCTTCAACGGTTCGTGTCATCGGGCCTGCCTGATCCAATGAGGAGGCAAAGGCTATGATGCCAAAGCGAGATATCCGTCCATAGGTCGGCTTAAAGCCGGTGATGCCGCAGAGAGAGGCTGGCTGTCGTATCGATCCGCCTGTGTCAGTGCCAGTGCTTAGGGGCGCCAGTCCGGCGGCAACAGCGGCAGCACTGCCCCCTGAACTTCCTCCGGGTACCCGTTTCAGATCCCACGGGTTGAAACTGGGCCCAAAGTAACTGGTTTCGTTAGATGAGCCCATGGCGAACTCATCCATATTGGTTTTACCCAGCGTTACCACACCCGCGGCATTCAGTTTTTCCACCACGGTTGCGTTGTAGGGAGGCTCAAAGTTTGCCAACATTTTTGACGCGCAGGTGGTTCTGACGCCCGCAGTGCAAAAAATGTCCTTGTGAAGTAGGGGAACTCCAGTCAGCGGTCCTTCTGCACCCTTGGCGCGAGCCTGATCCGCCGCTGCCGCCGAGGCGAGGGCTCCCTCATGATCAATAGTTACTACTGCGTTTACCGCCGGATTGAATTTTTCTATTCGCTGCAGATAGGCTTGAGTTAGCTCGAGGGAGGAAATGGTTCCGGCCTGTAAGGCACTGATTAGTTGCGCTGCGGTTGCAGAGGACAAATCAAGAGAATTCATCAGTCGATTACCCGTGGGACTAAAAAATAGCCATCTTCCACTGACGGAGCTGGCTTTTGCAGCTTGTCCCGGCGATTCTCTTCCGTCACCGCGTCAGCTCGAAGCCGCTGCTCCATGTCGTGGGGGTTAGACATCGGTACCACGCCGTCGGTGTCCACCTGTTGTAATTCCGCCACCAGTTCCAGAACTCGGGTAAAGCGGCCGGTGACATCCTCCATGGTCTCTTCAGGTATCGAGAGGCGGGCCAACAGTGCCACCTGAGCCACGTCTTCAGTGGTAACTGGCATGATAAAAATCCAAAAAAAAGGGGACCGCGAAGCTATCACAGATTCACCTTGCCCAAAAACCCCTTGGTTGATACATTTCTCCGTTATTGGGGGGGCAAAGTGACTGATTTTTCGATTTTTTTTATCCTCACCTCAAAAAATAAAGCCTAGGTACCTCGCCCCTCGGACAGACCCGAAGGCAAGGCTCGCAGGGCAGGATAGGTCCGCAAAATCTGAGACCCGCGGCCCGCTGAAGAAACAGGAAGTAATCATGTTTAAACGCCTACGAGGCATGTTCTCCAACGATCTCTCCATTGACCTTGGCACAGCGAATACGCTGATCTACGTCAAGGACAAAGGCATCATTTTGGACGAACCTTCCGTCGTGGCAATTCGTGTTCACAACGGACAGAAGTCTGTCGAAGCGGTTGGCCGGGAGGCGAAGCGGATGCTGGGTAGAACGCCAGGCAATATCCTGGCAATACGCCCCCTTAAAGACGGTGTCATTGCCGACTTTCAGGTGACTGAAAAGATGCTTCAGCATTTCATTGCCAAAGTTCATGAGACCCAATTCATCCGGCCTAGCCCGAGGGTATTGATCTGTGTTCCATGCATGTCTACGCAGGTCGAGCGACGGGCTATTCGCGAGTCGGCCCTGAGTGCTGGCGCACGCGAAGTCCGCCTTATCGAAGAGCCCATGGCTGCAGCTATTGGTGCCGGCTTACAGGTTGATGAAGCCACAGGCTGTATGGTTGTCGATATTGGCGGAGGAACGACAGAAATTGCGATCATCTCCCTTAACGGAGTTGTCTATCGAGATTCCATACGAGTCGGCGGGGATCGCTTTGATGAGAGCATTGTGGCTTATGTTCGACGGCGATACGGCAGCCTGATTGGAGATTCCACTGCCGAGCGGATCAAGCAGGAGGTCGGGTGTGCTATCTCATCAAGCGAGCTACGAGAGATTGATGTTCGAGGCAGGCATCTCGCTGAAGGAATCCCCAAAAGCTTTACCTTAAATAGCGACGAAATTAGAGGTGCGCTGGAGGATCCGCTCGAGTCCATCCTTCGAGCTATCAAAATGGCACTGGAGCAGTCTCCGCCCGAACTGGCTGCAGATATTGCCGAGTCAGGAATTGTTCTGACCGGTGGTGGCGCCCTGCTTCGTGATCTTGATAAGCGGATAGCTGAAGAAACAGAGTTGCCGGTTATCGTGGCAGAGGATCCACTGACCTGTGTTGCTAGGGGCGGTGGCCGGGCTCTGGAACTGATGGACCGGCACGCACTCGATTTGCTCTCTACGGAGTAATACACAGGTCAGTCTGTTCGCTGAGGGAGCGGCCTATCAAACCACTTTTTCTCAAGGAAAAGCATGTAGGTTGGCGTTTAGCGTTGGTGCTTGGCCTGTGTCTGATTTTACTCATAAGCTTCCGGGAACAGCCCTTTTTCCAGCGCGTCCGGTTGATCACCCAAGATGCTGTTTCCGTTCTTTATACTGTGGCCGCTTCTCCCGTAACGGCTGGACGCGCTGTGGTGAGTTTTTTTAAAAGCCACCGAGCTTTACGTGACGAGAACTCCAGACTTCAGCAAGAAAACTTTTTGCTTCGTGGCCAGTCGCAGCGACTCGCTGCAGTGGTCGCCGAAAATTCTCGTTACCGGGACCTGCTTAATTCGGCAGGCAGTCTTGATCGAGAGGTCATGGTCGCAGAAATAATCGCAGTTACGGCGGACGCTTCACGCCATATATTGCTACTCGACAAGGGAAGCCGTCACGGCGTTGTGCAAGGGCAGCCATTATTGGGTGCAGAGGGGTTGATTGGTCAGACAATTATGGTGGGTGAATCTACTAGCAGAGCCATCATGATTTCTGACTCCACACATGCTGTGCCAGTTCAGGTGCTCCGCAGTGGTGTGAGGGGTTTGGCAGAGGGAACGGGTGAGATAGACCGTCTGATGGTTCGTCATATTGCAGCTACTACCGATATTGTGGAGGGCGACATTCTGGTGACGTCAGGCCTTGGAGGATTGTTCCCCCCGGGCTACCCCGTTGCAGAAGTAGTGAGCATCGAAAATGTAAAGGGCTCGGCCTTCGCAGCGGTGCTTTCAAGGCCGATGGTAAAGCTTGATAGGGGCAGGCACGTCATGCTTGCCATGGATGTCGCCACAAAGATTAATGATCTGGGCGCTCGCTAGTGGCACGGCGTGGCACATGGCTGATCGTTATAACGCTGGTCATAAGTCTGATTCTTCAGGTAGTGCCAGTTCCTTTTGAGTGGCGTGGATTTCGACCGGAACTGGTTTTGCTCGTACTGTTTTACTGGGTGCTAGCACTGCCTCAGCGAATCGGTGTGATTACAGCAGTGCTGGTTGGGCTAAGTATAGATTTTCTTGATGGCTTCGCTATCGGCGCGGCTGGAGCGGGAGCAAGTATTGGCAGTCTTATTATACTGCTGAATTACCAGCGTATTAGGCAGTTCGACTCCTTGCAGCAAACCTTTCTTATTGGGTTAGTCCTCGCGATTGTGTTGCTGGTGACCCAGCGACTTCACGGGCTCTTAGGATATACAGCAGACGGGTTAGAGTTTCTCTACTCAGTGCCTATATCTATGGTGCTTTGGATTCCCATTCGGAATTTCCTTCGAGGATACCGACGGTATTACGAGATCGCGTGATGAAAATTTGTCTTGCATCGTCGAGCCCGCGAAGGAGAGCTCTTCTATCATTATTGGTAGATGACTTTTCGACTTGGGCCCCCTGTATCGATGAGGGCGTTAAAGAAGGGGAGGCTCCTGAGCGTTATGTGGAGCGTCTCGCCGTCCTAAAGGCAGATGAGTGTGCGGACGAGGGGAGTATTGTTATTGCCGCCGATACCTGTGTGTCAATAGAACAGGAAATACTGGGAAAGCCCATAAATCGAGACCACGCGAGGATGATGTTGCAGCGCCTATCCGGACGAGAACACTCGGTTTACACAGGTTTAGCGATACTTGCGCCCAATCAGCGCTACGCATTGACCGTAATGACCACGGTGTATTTTGGCGTGCTGGACAACTCGCTGATCGAAGATTACCTAAATACTGACGAGCCCTATGATAAAGCGGGTGCTTATGGCATTCAGGGAATCGCAGGTAGTTTTGTCGCGGCTATAAAGGGCAGCTATTCAAGCGTTGTTGGACTGCCGCTCTGCGAGACGAGAGAAAGTCTTCAGAAGTGTGGCGCCTCCTTAAGATTAGGCACCGCCAGCAGTGGGTATTGAGCGCGTGCACTACATCCTCGGTAAGCTCCTGTGGCGCACTTTGCTTTTTTTGGTTGTTCTTTTGGCTGTTTATGTGTCGGGCACCCGATTTTTTTTCTCGGGGCTGCCAGCGTACAGAGAAGCCATTCTCGATGCCATAAATCAGCAGTTTGATTCGACTATCACCTTGAGTGAGATTGGCGGGGATTTGAATGGTTTTACCCCTGCGCTGATGTTTCGCGATTTGCACGTGGTACTGACGCCTGCGGTAGAGATTCGGTTTACCGAAGCCAGAGCATCACTGGATCCGTGGGCATCCCTGTTGGCAATGTCCCCGAGACTAGGCGCACTTTTAATTGACCGTGCCGAAGTATTGATTGATTTGGATTCTTACGCGGCAGCGGAAAGTAAAAGCAGTGATGTCAGCGCCATTGAGCCTTTTTCCGTCTTCGAAAATATAGTGTTTACGAATGCGTCGGTAATGCTTTTCCGTGATGGAGTAGCTTCTGACACCTTTGATGCAAGCTTGCAGCTTGAGCGGGAGGGAAGTCAACTTCGGTTTCAAGGATTAGCGAGAGGGCCTGGCGGAGCGAAGCTTTCCCTCGGAGGCTCAGGAATAGGCGGGCTGGCTTCCATAGAGAGTTTTGAGGGCGCAGTTTATGCCCAAATCCGTATCCCCAATATTAATGCCGTTTCAGGAATTCTGAACGCAGAAGGGGTAGGAGTGGCTGACCTTGACCTCTGGTACCAGAGTACTACCGAGAAGCGTCAGCTCACGTTTCAGTCTGCCGTCAGGGATTTTGGTTGGAGACTCTATGACAGCAAGCAAGCGACCCTTAATCAGGCCTCGCTGTCAGGCGTTCTTCGGCAAACCGAGGGTAACTGGGATGCGACCATAAATAACCTTTCTTTGGGGTCGACATCCAGCCTGTTAGTTGTAGACAAACTTCAATTATCTGGCGGTGAGGACGGTGCTATAACCGCAAGAGTGAGTGAGTTTGATGTAGCTAATGCCACTCAGACTCTCATCGAGTCGGGCTTCTTACCCAGGAAATTTGAGGAGGTTCTTGTCACTCTCGAGCCCTCGGGAACAGTGTATGCAACGACATTGAGCCTGCCTGAGCCAGATAGCTTTTTGGATACGTGGTCGGTTCAGGCCGAGATAAAAGATGCCAGCGTGAAGCCCTATAAAAAAGTACCCGGCCTTTATGGAATTGATGCCACTGTGGAGGCCAATCAGGATGCTGCTAGAGCGTGGATAGATACTGAAAACTTCAATTTGGATCTACCTTTGGTTTACGACCAGCCGATAGAAATAAAACGTATTGAAGGCTGGTTGGATGCCACTTGGAGTAAAAATTTTCTCCGGCTACACAATGGTGTGCTTATGGCCGATACGGACGAGCACCCGGCGCAAGTGTTGTTCGGTATCGATATTCCGCTAAACAAGGATTACGCTGCGGAGTCGCCCGTAGCGATGTACCTTGACGTAGGTTTTGAAGAAGCCCCTGTTTCAGTGAGGGATTTTTACATTCCCAACAAAGTTCCGGAGGCTTTGGATCTATGGCTGGATTCTGCTCTTCTACAGGGCATAGCGAAGACAGGCCTGTTTGTTTGGCGCGGGCCATTCAAGAATTTTGGGGCGGGTGCCCAGAGTATGCAGCTCGCGGCGGAACTTGACGCTTCGACAATCCAATATCACGCGGATTGGCCGGTCGTAAAAGATGCCGATGCACGGCTCTTTGTTGACACCACGGATGTGGCCCTGTGGTCCGATCGCGCGGAATCCAAAGGGCTAAACATGAGTGATCTGGTCTTGATGACCAGTCGAAAGTCCGCGGAGCATCAGTTGCTGATGCAGGGGGATATTGCCGGTACTGCTCAGGGTGTTCTGGATTTTCTAACGAAGAGTCCCATTGATAAAAAAGCAGGTGGTCTGCTGGACGATCTCGAATCCTCGGGCAGTGTGACTGGAGATCTTCAGTTGGGTTTGAGGTTGGATGATATTTCTCAGGATGTTCACGTGGTGCTCAGGACTGACTTAAGCGACGCTGCGCTGCATTCCAAGCTGCTGAACATTACGCTAAATGACGTCTCTGGTGGATTGGATTTTGAATGGCAAGCCGGCTTTAGCGACCGTGATTTGTCGGCGATTTTATTCGGTAGACCGATTTCGATTGAGATAGGCCGAGGTACAACCGGTCGCGATGGGGCTGATCTGCTCGATGCCAAATTTATTGCTGATCTGGGAGGCAAGGAGCTTAAGTCCTGGTTCGATGATCAGTTGACGATATTCCGACAGCCGGCCCTGGACAACGTTTTCTCTGGTGAAACTCGGATTGAGGTTGAGCTGGTCGTGGGCGAGCAGGCTGAAGTCTTTTTGAATTCTGATTTGGCCGGACTGGGGGTTAATCTGCCGGCTCCGCTTGGTAAAAATCCGTCAGCGGTAACCCCGCTCGCTCTAAGTTTTGACTTGGCGCCGTCGGGCGATTGGGAAGGATTTTGGGATTCCAGGTTGACCGCACGCATCACCCGTGAAAAAAAACAAACTGGTCTTTTGATTGATGTGACGCCGAGGAGCAAACCTGATTTCAGTGAGATCGACAGTGGGCCCACAGGACTTGTAATCACCGGCACGTGGCCCGAGCTGATTCTAGACCCCTGGGTAGAGCTCTACCTTGAAATTACCGAGAATACCGAGGAAGGGTTGCCCGCAATCCTGCCAACTGTCACTGAACTTGACATCGAAGCTCTCTTGGTGCGCGAGGAAAGTCTAGGTCCCGTAACCCTCAGCTCCAGAGCTATGGCTGAGTGGTGGACGCTGGATTTTGCGATGCCTGATATTGAGGGTTCCTTTGCTTTGCCCGCCAATGGAGACATACCCGAATTGGTCTTGCATGAACTCAATTTCGGAGGGGAAGCGGCATCTGATGCCAGTACAGATGAGATTTTTGAGGCGGTTCTGGACGGCGAGGCTCCTCCGGAACCTGTTGAAGTTGCTTCCCTTGACGACGCTCCTCCAGCACTCAGGTCACCACTTAATGTCACTGTTTCCAATTTGAGGTATCGGGGTGAGCCATTAGGGGCATTGGCCTTCCAGTTACGTAGTGAAGAAGAGACCTTGTTCGCAGACGAAATCCGCGGAAGCCTGGCGACCGCAGTTATCAAAAAAGGCAGTCAACTGCGCTGGGAGCCCCGTGGTGAAGATATTTGGGGCAGCGGTTTCACCGGGGTCATAGGAGTAGCGGATTTGGCCGATACTTTTGGCAAATTTGGCCTAGAGCCTGCGGCGCGAAGTGATACTGGGGAATTCGATATAAACGTGAACTGGCTGGGAGCTCCCACTGAGGTAGGTTTACAAAAACTCGATGGCGATGTTCATATAAGACTGGAAGATGGGTCATTCCTGCCAGTGTCCAACAGAGCCACTGGCGCCGTGCGCTTGTTTAGTCTGTTGAATCTGGCGGGACTTCTTCAACGTGCCAACGTGACCCAATTGTTTGAGCCAGGTGTGGCTTTTTCGCTTGCTGAGGGGGATCTGAACTTTACTGCGGGTACTCTCGCCATCCCCAAATTTTCGATTGATGGACCCGGAGGGGGTTTTTCATTCACCAGTGATGTCGACCTCGTCAACGAAATAATCGATGGAGAGCTCACCGTGACTTTACCTCTGGTGGACAACATCCCTTGGGTGGCAGCGTTGGCTGGAGGCCTGCCCTTAGCGGCAGGTGCTTATCTGATGAGCAAAGTTTTTGAGGATCAGGTTAAAACCCTGAGCAGTGCGGTGTACGACGTCTCGGGTTCTTTATCCGCTCCAGATGTGGAGTTCGTCAGGTTATTCGATGCCTCCGCCGCCCAGAGCGAGAGCGCTCAAGTGGAGTCGGACGACGACGCGTCGTCAAGCTCGCGCAGATAGCGAAATAATTTCTTGGGTACAGTCGAAGCCTTCTTGGTCTTGAGATCATGTGCATATTGTCGAATGAGCTGCCTTAAATGCTGACGATCTGCCGAGGGAAATTCCAGTAATACTGTGTCGATAGCCCGATCTCCCTGAATGACTAGGTCGTCTCGTAAGCGCTCTATTTGATGAAATCTGGCATTGGCGCGCTGATCCTGACCATCAAGCTCATCCAGGGCCTGCTGAATTGGCGCTGGGTCGATCTGACGCATAATTTTACCGATGTATTGGAGCTGCCGTCGAAGCCCCCCCCAGGCCTTGATCCGACGTGCTTCGGCAATGGCTCCCTCGAGTCTTGAATCCTCAATAGGAATTTTTTTTAACTGTGCATCCGACAGATCTACCAAGCGAGTGCCCAATGCCTGAAGAGCAGTCATTTGCCTTTTGCGTTCACTTTTACTCGGCCCGTCAGTCTCCGAAGAGAGAGCCTCTTTGTCGGCGTCGTTAGGCATAAAAGTAAGTGGCGAGTCCCAGAAAGGCCAGGAAACCTACCACGTCGGTAACGGTTGTTAAAATAACTCCGCCTGCGAGGGCTGCGTCCACACCAAGTCTATCCAGAAATAGAGGTAATACCGCTCCGGCCAGTCCTGCCGTCACTAAGTTAATCAGCATCGCTATCGCGATAACCAGTCCCAAGGTCGGATCACCAAACCATGACGCTGCTGCGACCGCTACAACGATGGCCCACAGAAGGCCGTTGAGGGCACCAACCAGAGTCTCTCTCCCGATGAGCCAGGTCTGATTCCTTCGGTTGATATGCCCCATGGCCATCCCCCGGATTAATACAGTGAGAGTCTGGGTTCCTGCGATTCCGCCCATAGAAGCTACTACTGGCATAAGCACCGCGAGCGCAACCACCTGCTCTATGGTGCCCTGAAAGAGATTAATAACTGAAGCGGCGATAAACGCTGTAGCCAAATTGAGTCCCAGCCAGATCGCACGCCGCGGCGCAGTGTGGAATACGGTTGAAAAGGTATCCTCTTCGCCTAATCGCCCCAGAGACGTGAGCGAGTGGTCTGCTTCTTCGCGAATAACATCGACGATATCGTCAATGGTGATCCGCCCTAAAAGCTGGTCATTGTCATTCACTACGGGAGCTGAGATCCAATCGTTTCTCTCGAAGAGTCTGGCGACTTCGGCGGCAGGCATCATTGCGGGTATGGGTTCGCGATTGGTAATCATCATTTCCCGAACCGACTGGCTCGGGTCTGAGACCAGCAACGTACGGATCGGAAGAAGCCCTACAAACCTGTCATCGCGATTTACTACGATGAGACTGTCAGTGTTGGGTGGGATTTCGTCGTGTCTGCGAAGGTAGCGAAGTACGACATCGAGGGTCAGGTCGGCTCTAATCGTCATGGTGTCGGTGCTCATCAAGCCGCCGGCAACGTCATGGGAGTAGGCAAGTACCGTCTCAATTCTGGCTCTGTCTGCATCGTCAATGACGGCAAGGACCTGCTCAGTCAGCTGGTCTGGGAGGTCCTGAAGAATGTCTGCAACGTCATCATCGTCAAGTTTATGAACAATAGAGGCGAGTGCCTCTGGCTCCATGTCGATGAGGAAGCCGTTTCGTAGCTCTTCAGGGAGTTCGTTGAGGACGTCCGCTTCCTGGTCGGATTCAAGTAAACTCCAGAGCACTCGCCGCACTCTTGGCGGGTAAGAGCTCAGTAGGTGCGCAACATCGCCCGGTGATAGCTCGCCAATAATGCTGGCAATATCACCCAGAGTGCCGGTTTCTAATGCGCTATCAATGCGCTCAAGTTGTTGTTCGGTTTTGACCGAGATTTCCATAGCCGGCCCTCCTACCCGCGCCGATATTATCGTTCAGGTGGTTGCCCGGTGCATTAAAAGAGTGAGTTAAAAAGTTGGGAGTGCGCTGAGTGAGTCTCAGTCTGGCTCCCCGAAGCGATCGTTAATTAAGGCGAGCAACGCGGCGCGGGCTTCCTCCTCGTCCTGGCCATCGAGGAGTATGAGCAGGCGGCTACCCTGACCTGCAGCCAGCATCATCACGGCCATGATGCTCTTCGCGTCAACCTCTTTGCCGTCTTTTTGCAGTGTGATTTTGCATGAAAATCGGGCAGCACAGTCAACCAGTTTTGCAGCAGCCCTGGCGTGTAAGCCAAGACGATTTATGATGTCTACCGACTGCTCGATCATTGCGCAATCACAGGAGCTAGTTCACGGTGTCGAATTCGCGCCTGAGTGTAGATAGGCCTGAGCGTTTCAAAGAGTTTTTCCGCGACGTAAACTGACCGATGTTGGCCGCCTGTACAGCCCACAGCAACCGTGAAGTAAGCCCGCTGGGATTGTTGGTACAGGGGTAACCATCGAATCAGAAAAGCGAGAATTGACTCTACAAAATTGCCACAATCCACGTGACTGTCTAAGAACTCAACTACCGGACCGTCCTTACCTGAAAGAAGTCTCAAGTCCGCACTCCAGTGTGGATTGGGAAGCAGTCTTGCGTCAAAGACGATATCGGCATCGGTAGGTACTCCTCGCTTGAAGCCAAAGGATTCAATAAGAAGCGACAAAGATTCACCCTGGTAGTCGAGCAACCGTGTATTAATGGTGTCTCTTAATTCGTAGACATTGAGACTGCTGGTATCTATTACCAGACTGGCACGTAACCTCAGCGCTTCAAGGAGAGAAGACTCCAATTGGATAGCCTCACCCAGTGATATTTCCTCATTGCTTAAAGGATGCCGTCGCCGTGTCTCACTGAAGCGCCGAGTTAAAATTTCGTTTGATGCATCCAAGTAGACAATATCCACGGACGCCCGGGACTCGAGTTGATCAGCCACGAGCGATAGTTGCTCGAGGTCCTGTCGGCTGTTACGCACGTCAATGCATACTGCTATCCCTTTATAGCTTGCATACTCTGCTCGGGTGCTCTGGGAGATGAGATTGGGCAGGAGTGCTGCCGGCAGATTATCAACACAATAGAAGCCACAGTCTTCGAGCTGGTGTAGGGCGGTACTCTTTCCCGAGCCAGAACGTCCTGTAAGTAATACCAGATGCACGATCAGGCCGCTTGACTCGGTATCGCACTCGCAAGAAGTTCGTCAGGTGTGGCAGCTCCACGGAGGGCTGTGCAATATCCGGGGTCAGACAGGAGCGTGGCGATCTCGGCAAGTAAATCGAGGTGCAGCTGGGTGCATTCCTCTGGTACCAAAAGGGCAAAAAGGATATCTACAGGAGCGCCGTCGGGTGAATCATATGAAACTGCGCTTTGGGTTGTAAGGAGAAAACCAACCGGCTCCTCAAGCCCCCTCATGCGGCTGTGGGGCACTGCAATTCCCTTGCCCAAGCCCGTCGATCCAAGTTTTTCCCGGGCAAGGAGCTGCTTTGCGATGACCTCCTCTTCAAGAGCAGGATGATCCGCCGCGATTCTTTGTGCCAGTATCTCAAAAAGGTGTTTTTGGCTTTTTGCAGGCAAGCGGCATGCGACACGAGAACGATTGAGGAGCGCTGGTAGCCTAGTCATCTAGTGGCCTCGGTGCTTTCCTTTGTGCTTGCTTATTTGCCGATCCAGTTTATCGGCAAGAGCGTCTATAGCTGCATACATGTCTTCGTTTTCAGCCGAGGCAAACAAGTCCGCTCCTGATACATGCAGATTGGCTTCCGCCTTATGCATTGCCTTTTCTACGATCAGTGTCACATCAATATTGGTAATACGTTCAATGTGTCTTTGCAGTTTTCGAAATTTTTCAGAAACGTGATCGCGCAAGGCATCAGTAATTTCGATGTGGTGTCCACTCACAGTGAGCTGCATGGAAATCTCCTTAATTTGGTTTCAAATCAAGCGTTTTCTCTCATTTGATGGAGGGATGCCCAACTGCTCTCGGTATTTGGCCACAGTGCGTCGAGCAACGACGACTCCATTATCCTTGAGTAAGACCCCCAGCTTGTTGTCACTGAGGGGCCTGCTTGTGTCCTCTCCTTGAACAAGCTTTTTAATTAATGCCTTTATGGCAATTGAGGAGCACTCGCCGCCTTCGGTGGTCCTAACGTGACTCGAAAAGAAAAACTTGAGTTCGTAAATACCCCTGGGGGTGTGCATGTATTTTCGGGTGGTTGCACGCGAGACCGTAGACTCATGCATGTCAATTTCCTCAGCGATATCGGCAAGTACTAATGGCTTCATTGCCTCTTCGCCACTTTCTAGGAAGGCCTGCTGGTGTTCTACAATTTTGCTTGCCACTTTTAGCAGTGTTTCATTCCTACTTTGAAGGCTCCTCATGAACCACTTTGCCTCTTGCAGATTTTCTTTGATGTAAGAACGGTCGTTAGCTGAATTTCCATGGCCGGCCAGCTCAGCATAGGTAGAGTTAATTCTCAGTTTGGGTGCCGTATCTGGATTTAACTCAACACGCCAGCGATCTTTTTTTCTAGCGACAAAAATATCCGGGATGATGTACTCAGTGTTATCATTATCAATTCTGGCACCTGGCGTGGGGTCCAGTGATTTAATCAGTAACAAGGCGCCTCTGAGGGAGTCCTCTTCGGTTCTCAAGCGTTTTGCCAGTTTCTTGGGGTCGACCGTTGCGATGTGATCAATGTGGCGGCTCACTATTGCGCCGGCGATATCACGAAATGGAGTATCAGCTGACATTTGTCGGAGCTGTAACAACAGACACTCCCGTAAATCTTTCGCAAACACGCCGGTGGGTTCAAAGTGTTGGAGCCGGTGTAACACCGCCATGACTTCATCCAATTCAACCTCGGGAAGATTAATTGAGGCAAGAATCTCTTCAGGTGTGAATATCAGTCGACCATTGTGATCAACACTGTCAATAAATGCCTCTGCAATTTTTTGATCTGTCTCAGAGAAACGTGTGAGATTTAGTTGCCAGTAGAGTTGGTCATGGAGCGATTCGGTAACAACGCTTTTCTCCATCCATTCATCACTTAGACCCGACTGACCAGAAGGCGCTGAGGTGGGAAGGGTACTATCCCAGCTTGTCTCAATTTCGGAGTTTACTGAGGCCTCGGTGGAGTCGGCTTTCTCTTCAGAGAAGTAAGTTTCATCGCTCGAACTGATGCTCTCCTCTGAAAAATTTAAGCTGGTGATTTCATCCAGAAGCTCGGGTTGTTTATCGACGCTTTCTTCTTCGAGCTCAAGTAAAGGGTTGGTTTCTAATGCTTCATCAATTGCTTGCTGTAGATCCAGTGTGCTGAGTTGCAAAAGCTTTATGGCCTGTTGCAGTTGCGGCGTGAGTGCTAAATTCTGCCCTAATTTTAGTTGCAGCGACTGCTTCATAGCACTCCTGAGTTAGCTCCGATGCCCTTTCGTCCTTAGTTTAGCTCCCTAGGGGTGGGACCCGCAATATGGGCATGCGCGCCGCTTGTTGCTATGCGAAGCACAGTCCGTCAGAGGGTGAAATCGTTGCCTAGGTACACTTCTCGTACTTTGCTATCCAGCAATACTTCCTCGGGAGCGCCTGATGCGATCACATGTCCCTCACCAACGATGTAAGCGCGTTGGCAAATATCCAAAGTCTCTCTCACATTATGGTCGGTAATCAGTACGCCTATTTTTCGATCTCGAAGTTGTCGGATTACCGCTTTGATCTCGTTAATTGATATGGGATCGACCCCGGCGAAGGGTTCGTCAAGGAGAATGAACGTAGGATCCAGCGCCAGAGCTCTTGCTATTTCGACCCGTCGTCGTTCGCCCCCTGATAGAGCCTGTCCCATGGTGTTGGCGAGGTGGCTCACACTGAACTCTTCAAGCAAGGCAGTACATACTTTTTGACGCTGTTGCTTGGTCAGATCGCGCCTTGTTTCCAATATCGCCAATACGTTGTCTTGGACTGAAAGACGACGAAATACGGACGCTTCCTGCGGAAGATAACCAACTCCGGCTTTTGCCCGAGCATGTACTGGGAGGGACGTTAGAATTTGCTCGTCGAGTGAAACCCGTCCTTGATCGGCCTTTACTAGGCCCAAAATCATGTAGAAGCAGGTCGTTTTACCGGCCCCATTCGGGCCGAGAAGTCCAATCACCTCACCCGTGGCGACTTCCAGAGAAACATCGCGTACCACCTGGCGTCCTTGGTAGGATTTAGCTAGGTGTTCAGCTTTCAAGATTGAGGTCATATTTTGTGACCTTTATTTTGCGTCGGGTGCAAGCACTGCGGGCGGGATGGTGACCTCGACACGACGTTTTGCTGCTGAATTTTTGTTGTCAGATTCGGCGCTCGTGGCGCTCACTTTTTGTGCTTCGATTAGATAATCGATGATTGCGCCCGTCACAATCGCGCCGTCCTGCTCGATGCGGGCGCCATCCCGTAGAATGATTTTGTCCTCTACGCGGTAGTATTCTATTTGTCTCGCTTGAGCTGTGACAGGCCGCCCATCCGCCTCGGGGAGCTGGCTGAGGATGGCTGGATCCCCCTCAGCGACCACCACATTTGCTGTGTTGCCAGCATGATTTATGGTCAACAGATCGGCTTTGATAACGAGAGAACCCTGCTGCAGTTCGACATCGCCGACATAACGTGTTTCACCCAGTGCTTCATCCCGTATAGCGGAGTCGGCTCTGATTTTAAGTGGCTGTTCCCGATCGGTTGGTAGCGCGTGACTCGACTCGATGCTGAGAATAAGTGCCGACAAATAGGCAAAACGCGCGATGATGGAATAGCCGCCATGGCGGGAAGGCCTACTTGTCATAAATCGTCTCTACATTGCTCAGTATTTCCGCAACCCTCGATTCCAGGTCGACAGTAAGTCCGCGGCCTGTTGTTGTACTCTGATCCAGCGTCAGTTTCACTGGGGCATCATTTACGGCGCGATTTTCTTTTCGGAGTATTCTCAACTGGGGTGTTTCAAGCAGATTTTTGCTGTCATTTTTTTGCTCGATCTTGACTCCATTATGAAGCCAGAATTCACGTGCGTTTGGTCTGTACTCACCTTTATTTGCTGTAAGTTGCATGGGGACTCTATTCGTATCAGATTGCGTGGCCAGTATGTCCGAAAAGTAGATTCGAGGGTCTTGGGTGTGCTGATGTAATTGGGCAATACGAACTTCGTCGTTGGGGGATCCGTCTGAGTCAAAGCTCCATTGAGAAAAACCGGACACGTAAACTTTGATAACGCTCTCCTTGTTATCACGAGCGATCGAGGGTAGTTGCTCCCCCTGGCCAACGGTCCACCAGAGCACAGCAAGGACGGCGATGGCAATAAGAGTGGAGAGGGTGAGTTTCATGCCGAGAACGACTCGATAACGTGGCGCCATTTCCCCTGCGCGACCAAAAGTGCTTCGACAAACTCTCTGACGGCGCCATGGCCGCCATTGCTGGAGGCTGTCCAGTCTGCAGCACTCTTCACCTCATTTGTGGCGTCAGCCGGACAGGCTCCAAGCCCTGCCGAGCTGATGGCGGATAAGTCGGGCAAGTCGTCACCCATGTAAGCAATGGCATCCAGGCCGAGGCCCTGTTGGTCAGCCAGTTCACGCAATGCGCAAAGCTTGTCTTCGCGACCCTGAATGACCTCATCAACACCCAAGTCCAGCGCACGTTGTTTTACCATCGGACTGTGGCGACCAGTGATGATTGCGACCTTTATACCCGCTTGGCTTAACAGCTTGATACCCAGACCATCACGAATATCAAAGCTTTTTGTTTCTTCACCAGAGCTTGTATAAGTAATTTTTCCGTCGGTCATTACGCCATCGACGTCGAAAGCGACAAGCGTGACTTTTGAGGCGAGGGTTGTGCTGACACTGTTCATGCGATTCCCGCCTTTAGTAAGGCCATCAAGTGTACAACGCCAAGTACCTGGTTATTTGCATCGGTCACAACCAGAGATGAAATTCTATTTTTCTCCATTTGCTCGAGCGCCTCGGCGGCCAGATGACCACTCGCTACTGTTTTAACGTCTCGGGACATCAACGAATCTATTTTCGCGGCGTGTATGTCGGGTTGGGTTTCAAGTGCGCGCCGCAAATCACCATCGGTAAAAATGCCTTCCAACCCTCCGTCGATCTGGACTGTCGTCATACCAAGTCCCTTTGCCGTTATTTCCATCAAGGCTTCAGCCAACGTCGCCGTGGGAGTTATTTGGGGCACCGCCTCGCCAGAAGCCATCACGTCATCGACTGTGAGTAAAAGGCGCCTGCCCAGAGAGCCTCCGGGATGTGAAAAAGCGAAATCTTCAGCAGTAAAATCACGAGCTTCAAGTAGAGCAATGGCGAGTGCATCGCCCATCACCATCGCTGCAGTTGTGCTCGATGTGGGAGCAAGATCAAGGGGGCAGGCTTCATGAGCCGTGCCTGCAAAAATATGAATATTGGCCGTTGTCGCAAGAGTCGAAGAAACGTTTCCCGTCATGGCGATCACTGGCACTGCAAGGCGCTTTAGTAGTGGCAGAAGGGCCAGGATTTCGTCGGTGTTGCCGCTGTTAGACAGGGCGAGAACGACATCTGTTTGGGTGATCATCCCCATGTCTCCATGGGACGCCTCTCCGGGGTGAACAAAAAATGCTGGAGTCCCCGTGCTGGCCAGCGTCGCGGCTATTTTGCCAGCGATGTGGCCGGATTTTCCCATGCCTGTGACAATCACTCGCCCTGTTATGCCCAGAATGCATTCACAGGCGGCAACCACCTGATCATCAATAGCATCTGAAAGAGCCCCGATAGCATCTCTCTCCATCTCAATGGTTCTTCGTACCGATGCCTGAATCGCTTGTTTATCGATCATTGTTTGTCACGCTGACCCTGTTCTCACATACAACCACAGGTAGTAAAGCATATAAATCATGAGAAAAGATCCGCCAGCGACGCGTTTCAGGTAACCCGTTGCTGTCTCTCGATTCCAGCTTAACCAGACAAATAAGCCCATTAGCAGGGTGCTGACGCTGACAGTGCCCAGGTCGCGATACAGGTCTTGCCTCGACAGCTCAACGGACTCAAAGAATCCGGGTATGGCCAGGACTATTAGCAAGTTGAACATATTAGAACCGACCACTGCTCCGATAGCGATGTCCGCCTGCTTTTTGAGAGCACTGGTGAGTGATGCTGCCAGTTCAGGGAGGCTAGTGCCCAGTGCTACAACGGTCAGTCCTATAACCAATTCAGGCACCTCAAGCGCCGTTGCAATATTGACTGCCCCGAACACCAGTGCTCGTGAGCTGATAAGAAGCAATATCAGGCCGACAAAAAAACAGCCACTCGCTTTGGTAATAGAGGTGGCGCCCATCTGTTCGGTTAGATCACTGTTATCCGGCGCCGATTGATGACGAGTCATCCTGATCAGGTAGAGCAGTAGCGCCACCGTTAAGGCGACCGCGTCCGATGACGATAATATATTGTCTGCAAGCAACAACCAGCACAGCGCAACAATAAACAGCAGGATTGGAATATCGGTGAAGGCAGTGGTGCGGCCTACTGCAATAGGGGTAATCAGAACGGTGACGCCGAGTACTAGTCCGACATTTGCAATGTTTGAGCCAAAAGCATTACCCACAGCCAGTGAACCCGAGCCGGTTGAGGCTGACATCAGGGAAACTAGGATTTCAGGCGCAGACGTACCCACAGACACAATCGTCATCCCGATAATGAGTGGCGATAATCCCATTCGGGTAGCGATACCGGCAGCGCCGTCAATAAACAGATCGGCGCTCCATGCGAGGACCGCGAGACCTATTACGATGATAGCGATATCAAGAAGCATGAAGTCTCGGCAGTCAGTTGAGCGGTCTCTTATCCCTAAAGTGGGCGTCCACGGCGGGGCACCCTAAGATCGGGTATCATCTACCCTTGGGTGATTATCGAAGAGCTTGCAACAGCGAGCTCGCCGGTTAAGTGTAACGTAGCATATCGTGTCCGGAGCCATTCATGAGCTTCTATTTCTGTAATAAATCTGCCCTGAAAAATACCGCGCTTTGGGCAGTACCGATTGCCTTTGTTGTTGGCGCTGCGCTCTCATGGGGTGCTGAAGCAGCATCTCCAGTGGGGCCTAGGAGTGTAGTTGAGAGGGCCACCACCAATATTTTGGCCCTCGTGCGCGAGGCACCCAATTATTTTGATGAGGATCCGGACCGTTACATCAACGCAGTGGGAGCGGAGCTTGATCAGGTGGTCGATTTCCGCGGATTTGCCCGGGGAGTCATGGGAGATTACGCCAGTAGTAGCCGCTATCGGGCCATGACCGAAGAGCAACGTGAGCGTCTTCGAGACCAGCTCAATCGTTTTACGGAGGTACTGCGTGACGGGATTGTAAGCACATACAGCAGAGGATTGCTGGCTTTTGGCGGCTCCCGGGTTGAACTGGGCGAAACCGAGGTTTCGCCGGGCAGCACCCGCGTAGCATCGGTTAACCAATATGTCTCTGCAGAGGACGGTAAGACCTACACGGTTAAGTACCAAATGGGGCAGTACAAAGACGGCACCTGGAGGTTGCGAAACATGATCATCGAGAATATCAACTTGGGAGAGATCTACCGCGGTCAGTTTGAAGCCGCTGCGGCTGCGGCTGGGGGTGATTTAGATGTGGTGATAAATACCTGGGATGACAGCCAGATCAGGACAAAGGCTGAGGAGGGTAGGTGATATGGATTCTGAGACTATCAAGTCGCTGATTACGGCAGCTTTCCCTGATGCGACTGTGTCAGTTGAGCTGTCTGGCGGCCACTGCGATCTTGTGGTGGTCAGCACCTCTTTTGAAGGCCTGCGCGCGGTGGCCAGGCAGCAGCGAGTCTACGCACCACTCACGGAAGTCATTGCCTCGGGAGCGCTGCATGCGGTCAACATTACAGCGAAGACCCCCGCTGAAGTGCAGGCTTAGTCGAGCTCTCCGTGGATAAGCTACATATCCGGGGCGGTCAAACTCTGGGGGGGGTGCTCAGGGTGTCGGGTGCGAAGAATGCCGCCTTACCGATCCTTGCAGCGACACTACTGACCGGCGAAAAGACCAATATTCATAATTTGCCCCATCTGCATGACATTACAACGATGATGGAACTGCTTGGATGTCTTGGCGCGGGCCTGACCGTCGACGAGCGGCTATCCATAGAAATCGATGGCTCATCGGTTACCAAATTGGTTGCTCCTTATGAGCTAGTGAAGACAATGCGTGCATCGATTCTGGTTTTGGGTCCCTTACTTGCACGCTTCGGAGCCGCCGAGGTTTCTTTTCCCGGTGGTTGCGCGATTGGTTCTCGGCCGGTTGATTTGCACCTGAAGGGTCTGGAGGCGATGGGAGCGAGTATTGCGATCGAGGGGGGCTTCATTAAAGCCACTTGCCCGGGGGGACTCCGGGGTGCCGAGATCACCATGGAGACAGTGACCGTGGGTGGCACCGAAAATTTGTTGATGGCCGCGACGCTGGCGAGCGGAAGAACCACCATTCGAAATGCAGCCAGAGAGCCTGAAGTCGTTGATCTTGCGCAATGTCTGATAGCAATGGGAGCGAAAATTTCCGGTGCAGGTACGTCCACTATCGAAATCGACGGTGTTCCAGCTCTGTCTGGTGCCGATTACACCGTTATGCCAGATCGGATTGAAGCGGGCACCTACCTTGTCGCTGTTGCGGCAACTGGCGGAAAGTTAAGACTTGAGGGCGCCGTTCCTCATCATCTCGATATTGTTCTCGACAAGCTGAAGGAGTCCGGTGCATCCATAACGACCGGAGCTAACTGGATCGAGCTGGATATGGAGGGGAGGCGACCCAGGGCCGTTGGCATCACCACGGCGCCGTACCCCGGTTTTCCCACCGACATGCAGGCACAGTTTACGGCGCTTAACACCGTGGCCGAGGGGGTAGGGCGCGTCACCGAGACTGTGTTTGAGAACCGACTCATCCAGACCCACGAGATGAATCGTATGGGGGCCGACATCCTTATCGAGGGTAATACCGCGATTGTGACAGGTCGTGACAAGCTGACCGGGGCGCCGGTAATGGCTTCAGATTTGCGCGCATCAGCGAGCCTGGTCATTGCGGGCCTGGTGGCTGGTGGAGAAACCTTGGTGGATCGGATCTATCACATCGACCGGGGTTATGAGTGCATAGAGGAAAAATTGCAGCAGTTGGGGGCCGATATTCGACGCCTTCCGAGCTAGACTTATCTTATGAATACACAGTCTGACGATCAGCCATTAACCATCGCGTTAACCAAGGGGAGAATCCTGCAGGATACCCTCCCTCTTTTGGCTCGCTGCGGCCTCAATCCCGTCGAGGATCCGGAGAAGAGCCGGCGACTCATTTTCGAATCCAAACGGCCTGGGATTCGTTTCGTTTTGCTTCGGGGCGCTGATGTCGTGACCTATGTGCGACAAGGGGCAGCCGATGCGGGGGTTGTAGGCAAGGATATGCTCCTCGAATACGGTGCGGCTGGACTTTATGAACCGCTGGATCTGGGATTGGCGAGGTGTTCCCTGCAAACGGCTGGCTTTGCCGCGGGTAGAAAGGGCGGCACTCGGCTCCGAGTGGCAAGTAAATTTGTCAACGTGGCTCGGTCGTTTTACGCCGCTAAGGGGGTGCAGGCTGACATTATCAAGCTCTACGGCGCAATGGAGTTGGCCCCGATGCTCGGCCTAGTGGATGAGATAGTCGACATTGTGGATACCGGCAATACGCTCCGGGCCAATGGTCTGGTGCCCTTTGAGCATATCGCGGACATCAGCACGCGGTTTGTTGTTAACAAGGCCGCCATGCGGACTCGGCATGCTCTGCTTACCGACATCATTGGCTCGCTCGGTGCTGTCAGCGAGTCATCCTAGAAATGGTAAATCATATAAGACGATTAAATAGGCAGGATGCAGACTTTGAGTCGCAGCTCAAATCCCTGCTCGAGCGTCCGGAGGAGCGCGATGGTGCGTTGTCTTCGACCGTTGCCGACATCATTGAGACGGTTCGTCACGAGGGTGATGAAGCGGTCCTGCGCTATACCCGATCCCTTGACCGACACACGGCAGAAACCATCAGTGACCTAACGATTGAACGCGATACCCTCGAGGCCGCGCTGAATACGCTCGATCCGGCGCTGGCTAAGGCCTTGAAGACTGCCGCGAGTCGAATTGAGCAGTATCACCAGCATCAGCTTGTATCAGATTGGGGTTACGAGGATGAATATGGCAACCACCTTGGGCAACGTATTCTTGCAATGTCGCGAGTTGGGCTCTACGTCCCGGGCGGTAAAGCAAGCTACCCATCATCGGTACTGATGAATGGAATTCCCGCTAAGGTCGCAGGGGTAGAAGAAATTATTATGGTGGTCCCCGCCCCTGAAGGAGAGCTAAGCGAGGTCGTTCTGGCAGCTGCCGCTCTGGCTGGCGTGACACGGGTATTTACCATTGGGGGAGCTCAGGCAATTGCCGCCCTTGCGTATGGAACGCCAAGTATCCCCAGAGTGGACAAGATAGTGGGGCCGGGAAATCGCTTCGTCGCCGAAGCCAAGCGCCAGGTGTTTGGTCTTGTCGGTATCGACATGGTGGCTGGCCCTTCTGAGGTGCTCGTTATTGCGGATGGAAGCGTCAGTCCCGAGTGGGTCGCTGTAGATCTGTTTTCACAGGCTGAACACGATGAACAGGCGCAAGCGCTGTTGATTGCGACTGATGCAGATTATCTGGACGCCGTCGAGAAAGCCTTAAAAGCAGAACTGCCGAACATGGATCGTGCGCAAATTATTCAGGCATCCCTTGAGAATCGTGGTGCCTTCATACAGGTCGAGACCTTGGAGGAGGCTTTTGCGTTGAGCAATCAAATTGGTCCCGAGCATCTTGAACTGGCTATTGAAAATGCCGGTAATTATCTTGATCGCGTTAAAGTGGCTGGCGCTGTTTTTGTCGGTGGCGATACCTGTGAAAGTTTGGGGGATTACTGTGCAGGGCCTAATCATGTGCTGCCCACATCATCAACCGCTCGTTTTTCATCCCCTTTGGGCGTATACGATTTTCAAAAGAGAACCTCCGTTGTTCACTGCTCTGCATCCGGTGCCTCGGCGCTGGGCGATGTAGCCTCAGTGCTTGCGAGAGCGGAGTCCCTCACGGCTCATGCGCGAAGCGCCGAATTGCGGGTTAAAAAATAAGCTGATGGCCCCGCCAGGATTAAGGACGGGAACCGACGATCGCCGATAGCTGGGCAAGGTTTTCCTCACGCAAAACTTCAATATCGATTTGCTCTCCGGGACGTAGTCGGGCGATCTGGTGCATGGTCAAGCGACCGTCATTTACCTTGGTCCCGTTGATTGCTGTGATGATATCCCCGCTTTGTAGGCCGGCACGAGCCGCGGGGCCGTTTTCAGCCAGTCCAGATACAACAAGCGCCTGATCAATCTCCCCCATGTCGCCGTTGGTTTGTAACAGCTCAACACTCACGCCCAGCCATCCGCGAACAACGGTGCCGAAGTCGATCAGATCCTGCATGACAAATTGGGCGAGGTTGATTGGTGTGGCCAGATTGATGCCTATTCCGCTGGTGCCCGAGCGGTCACCACCAGCGGTGTAGATCAAGGTGTTGATACCCACCAGTTGTCCTCGGGTGTCGATTAGCGCGCCCCCAGAATTGCCTAGGTAGATGCTCGCATCGGTCTGGATATAGTCCTCGTAGTCTGACAGCTGCAGCCCGGAGCGACCTAGCCCCGAGATGATTCCCTGACTGACGGAGTGACCAAAGCCATAGGGATTACCAATGGCAAGGACTATATCCCCCACGCGTGCTTCATCCGAGTTGCCGAGAGTGGCCGGGCTTAGTTGCGGTAGATCAATTTTCAGTACTGCTAGATCGGTGGCGGGGTCCGAACCAACCACCAGCGCAGCCGCAGAGCGTCCGTCGTGAAGCAGTACCTGAATAGCGTCAGCATCGGCGATAACGTGGTTGTTGGTGATGATGTGACCCTCGTCACTCAGAATGACACCTGAACCCAAGGATCTCTCGATTCGCTGTCTGCCCGCGGCTGGGCCTAGGAATCGGCGCAGAAGAGGATCGTTGAGGGCTGGATTCCGGCGAGTGTTCACGAGCTTGGCGGTATAAATGTTAACCACTGACGGAGTCGCCCTTGCGACTGCTTGGTGATAAGAGCTTGTTGCCGCCTCCTCTCGGGACGTCGCTGACGGATCAAGAACCCAGAGGTCAAGGAAGATATAGGCTCCCAAGACTCCAGTGATAATGGGCCAAAACAAACTTTGTAAATACTCTCTCAATGGCGCCTCCCTTACGTAATTAGCCATTGTAAAACAGATGGGTCGCGTTAATCTCTACTCAGGGCGCGACGCTGTTTTTCAGGACGGGTACGATGGTTCATCGAGATGATATTGACGCGGCACTAACGGGGCTGCTTAAACCGGAGCTATTCAGCGACTATTGTCCTAATGGACTTCAGGTTGAAGGCAAGGACCAGATTAGCCATTTAGTGACCGGTGTCACCGCCTGTCAGGCCTTGATTGATGCAGCAGTGGCTCAGCGCGCCGATGCCATCCTGGTGCATCATGGCTATTTCTGGCGTAACGAGGATCCATGCATCACTGGAATGAAGGCGAGGCGCATAAAATCCTTGGCAGCCGCAGATCTCAGTTTGTTCGCTTATCACCTGCCGCTGGATTGCCATCCAAGGGTTGGCAATAACGCCGGTTTAGGGAGAGCCATGGGACTCAATAATTTCGGCCTATTACGACCCAATGACCTAACCCTCCCGGTTTTTTTTGCAGCACTGTCCACACCTTCCCCGGTGGCCGCCATTGCGGCACGGCTGACAGAGGCCCTCGGCCGGGAGGTGCTGCTTGAGGGCGATAGGATGATTTCCAGCGTGGCCTGGTGCACGGGAGGAGGTCAGGGCTATATTGGTGATGCGGCTGACGCTGGTGCTGATCTGTTCGTGACCGGTGAAGTGTCCGAGCAGACCATTCACGTGGCCAGGGAGCGGGGTCTCGCCTTCATTGCAGCTGGGCACCATGCGACGGAGCGCTTTGGCGTCCAGGCTGTTGGGGAATTTCTCGCCACTGAGATGGGAATCAAGCACACCTTCGTGGATATCGCTAATCCCGCCTGAAATCCAAACGGTGGTGTTGTCTGACTGCCCACCGTCGCCGACCCGATCAGACCGCTCTGGGTACAGGATTTTCAGCGGGATCCTTCCGGGTTTTATCGAGGCCGAAAGTTTCGGATAATTGCCCCTGCTCATCCGGACTCTTGCGCGGCGCGTAATCGAGGGGCTGGAGGGTGTCGATGACGTCAGTTGACAGGGCTTCATCATCACTTCGGTCCGCCAGTAAGCTGGCGGAGGAGGGAATATCCACGCTTCCCTCACACAGTTTGTCGGCCCCAGAGGCCAAATGGCTATATACCTGCTGGTAGTCTTCGGTCATACGATTTAGCAGTTCGGCGGTACGTGCAAAGTGTTCGGCGACTTCCGCCTCGTAGTCAGCGCGGCTTTCGAGCGCTCGTTCCAACCGGGTTTCAAGATCAATGATGACGTCGCGTTTGCTTTTGCGGCGCAGGCCCATCGCCCAGCCGACGGCTAGCCCGGTGCACAAGGCCAGCAGCGTAGTGGCAATCAATGTGGCGGTGGTGAACATGGTATTCCCTCAGGCTTTTGACGCTCATAATAGAGCCTTGAGTGTAACCCTATAACGAGGATTCTGGGTATGTCGGAGGTAAGTTTGTCGCCAAAACAGCGTTATTCGGCCGATCTCGATCGTGCTGGTTTTGTCGCAGACGCCGCACAAGCCAATGCAGTCGATCTGCTGGAAGATTTATTTCATCGGCTGGTAGCCCGCGCAGATAAGCAGAGCCATCCTTTTGCGGGATTTGGCTCCGCCCTCCTTGGAAAAGTACTTGGGTCCAAGCGCAGGCGCCCCGAGCAGGGGCTGTATTTTTGGGGGGGTGTCGGCCGCGGCAAGACCTATCTGGTCGACACCTTCTTTGAGGCGCTACCTTTTCAGGCAAAAATGCGGGTGCACTTTCATCGCTTTATGCAGAGGGTCCACGATGATTTGACCGGTCTCGCGGGCGAAAAAAATCCGCTCGAGAAAATTGCCGATAACATCAGCAAGGAGGCGCTGGTTATTTGCTTCGACGAATTCTTCGTCAGTGACATAGCAGATGCCATGCTCCTCGGCGGGCTCATGGAAGCCCTGTTTCATCGAGGTGTTACCTTGGTGGCGACGTCTAATATCCAGCCTTCTGAGCTGTACAAGGATGGACTGCAGAGGGGTCGATTTTTGCCCGCGATTGCGCTGATAGAGCAGTACACACAGGTGGTAAATGTCGATTCGGGTACCGATTACCGCCTGCGGACCCTTGAGAAGGCTGAGTTGTGGCATTGCCCGCTGGATCCGGAGGCAAGTGGGGTGCTGGCGTCGAATTTCAGCGCCCTTGCTAACGAGGTCGCACCGCTGGCGGGAGCCATTGAGATTAATCACAGGACCATAGAGGTGGTGAGTGCGGTGGAGAGTATTCTCTGGGTAACGTTTGAAGAACTGTGCCAAAAGCCACGTAGCGCCAGTGATTTCGTGGAATTGGGACGAATTTACCAGACAGTATTGCTCGACGGGATTCGAGTCATGGGGGCTGATGAGGAGGATGTGGCAAGAAGATTCATCAACTTGATAGACGAATTTTACGATCGCAATGTCAAGCTTGTGGCCACCGCAGAGGCCTCGCCTGAGGGTCTTTATCAGGGAGCAAGATTACAATTTGAATATCAGCGCACCCTCTCGAGGCTGCTAGAGATGCAATCCCGCGAATATTTGGCTCAGGAGCACCGTCCCTGATGGCGAAATTGTACCGGAAAGCCTGTTATTCACTGTTGAAACTGCCCCCCGGTTCCAGTAACATCCGCGCTCCTTTTAGCAGGCCCCAGAGGCTAGCCCAATGAAAACATACAGCGCGAAGGCAGCTGACGTTCATCACGACTGGTTCGTGGTTGATGCGGAAGACAAGACCCTTGGCCGGTTGGCCACAGAGATTGCTCACCGCCTTCGAGGTAAGCACAAGCCCGAGTACACCCCCCATATGGACATGGGAGACTACATCGTCGTGGTAAACTGCGAGAAGGTCCGTGTGACGGGCAAAAAGCAAACCGACAAGATGTATCACCACCACACCGGATACCCGGGCGGCATCAAGTCATACAGCTTTGACAAGCTGATCGACCGTGCTCCCGAGCGGGTCATTCAGCGAGCTGTAAAGGGAATGCTGCCTCGAAATCCGTTGGGCAGAGCGATGTTCAAGAAACTGAAGGTATATGCTGGTCCCGAGCATCCTCACGCCGCTCAGCAACCTCAACCGCTGAGTTTTTAAGGAGATATTAATGGCAACGGCGCATTACTACGGAACGGGCCGCAGAAAAACCTCTACAGCGAGGGTTTTCCTGCGGTCAGGCAGCGGTAACATCACAATTAACGGCAGATCGATTGACGAGTACTTTGGACGCGAGGTGGCTCGGATGATTGTGCGCCAGCCTCTTGAGCTAACCGAGCTGGCTGAAAAGTTTGACGCGCAGGTGACCGTTAAGGGCGGCGGTAGCTTTGGTCAGGCGGGAGCCATTCGCCACGGTTTGACGCGCGCTCTGATGGACTACGATGAGTCTCTCCGCCCCGCACTCCGTGCCGAAGGATTTGTGACCCGAGATGCGCGCGAAGTAGAGCGAAAGAAAGTAGGATTGCGTAAAGCGCGACGTCGACCTCAGTTCAGCAAGCGATAAAACCCGCTGAGGATACGAGAAGCCGGCTCCAGCCGGCTTTTTTGCGACCATTGGTCAGGCAACACCGCGCATTTTTTGTCCATAAAAAACAGCGCTTTGCGCAGGTTTTTTGCTCCTTGGCTTGCCGCTGGCGCGCGAGACCATTACTATTCAGCGCCTTGAAATCCGTCCATCTTAGGTTGGGCGCTACAGTTCGTAGTGCAGTCGCGCCCAGACGACATTTTGTGGTGAATTTTTTCCGGAGAAGCTTCAGATGACTGACACCGATACGACGCCCGAGGCAGAGCAGGATACCCAGCACACCCGCCGCAAGTTTCTCACCGCGGCTACCTCGGCCGTGGGTGCCGCTGGAGTCGTGGGCGTGGCAGTGCCGTTCATGGGGTCGTGGAACCCCTCAGAAAAGGCAAAAGCGGCGGGTGCTCCGGTGAAAGCCGACATTGGCAAACTTGAACCCGGACAAATGGTGGTTGTGGAGTGGCGAGGCAAGCCAGTGTACGTGTTACATCGAAGCGAATCGCAGGTGGCCGACCTAACCAAGCTTGATGACAGCTTGAAGGATCCGTCCTCGGCAGCCTCTGAACAGCCAGCCTATGTGGCGGCTGAGGGGCGTTCAATACGCCCTGAATTATTTGTAGCGGTGGGGCTGTGTACTCACCTCGGCTGCGCACCTAAATTCCGCCCGGAAGTCGGTGCTGCAGACCTCGGTGGTGATTCTTGGTTGGGAGGGTTTTTCTGTCCCTGCCACGGTTCTAAATTCGATCTGGCGGGCCGTGTCTACCAAGGCGTGCCTGCATCAGCCAATTTGATCATTCCGCCCTACAGTTTCGAAGGCGATAACGTACTTGTGATTGGCGTAGACGCGGAGGCAGCGTAATGGAAAAAGCACTTACTTCTTTCGTGGGATGGATTGACGCGCGTCTGCCACTGACCCGAGCCTGGAACACTCACATGGGTGAATACTACGCGCCCAAGAACTTCAACATGTGGTATTTCTTTGGCGTGTTCTCGCTTCTCGTGCTGGTTAATCAGCTGCTGACCGGGATCTGGCTCACCATGAATTACACCCCTTCGGCGGAAGAGGCCTTTGCCTCCGTCGAATACATCATGCGCGATGTGGATTACGGCTGGCTACTTCGCTACATGCATTCAACGGGTGCCTCGGCGTTTTTCATTGTGGTCTACATGCACATGATGCGCGCGCTACTTTATGGATCGTATAAGAAGCCGCGAGAGCTGATCTGGATTTTCGGAATGCTTATTTTTGTGGTCTTGATGGCTGAAGCCTTTGTTGGTTACGTGCTGCCCTGGGGCCAGATGTCCTACTGGGGCGCGCAGGTGATCATCTCGCTCTTTGGCGCTATTCCAGTTGTTGGTGAGGACATCGTGACCTGGATCCGCGGGGATTACCTTCTCTCTGGTATCACCTTGAATCGGTTCTTCGCGCTTCACGTCGTAGCGCTGCCTATCGTATTGCTCGCGCTCGTCGTACTGCACATTCTTGCGCTACACGAAGTCGGTTCAAATAACCCCGATGGGGTTGAAATCAAGAAGAAGAAAGACGCCAACGGCGTGCCACTGGACGGTATTAAATTTCACCCTTACTACTCAGTGCATGACGTTCAGGGAATAGCCGTCTTTCTCTTCTTCTTCTGCGGCATCATATTTTTTATGCCGGAGATGAATGGCTACTTCCTCGAGTTTGCCAACTTCGAGCAGGCTAATGCGCTGAAAACCCCGGAGCACATCGCGCCCGTGTGGTATTTCACACCGTTCTATTCGGTCTTGCGAGCAGTGCCAGATAAGTTCTGGGGCTTCGTATTCTTCGCAGCGTCGGTGGCCATACCCTTCGCGCTGCCGTGGCTGGATCGTTGCGAGGTCAAGTCCTGGCGGTACCGGGGAATGATCAACCGAGTCATGCTGATTACGTTTGTTGCCAGCTTCCTGATATTGGGTGTGCTCGGTGTGAAAAGCCCGACTCCAGAGCGCACAGTGCTGGCTCAGATATGTACGATTTTCTACTTCGTCTTCTTCTTGGGCATGCCGATATGGTCGACGATGGACAAGACGAAGCCGGTACCCGAGCGAGTGACCATGAATGGGGGTATGGGCTTCTTCAAGAGCGCTGCCACGATCGGCATTATCGGTGCCCTCACCGTGATTCCCTTGCAAGTGGTCGGTGCAGAGTCGGCCTACAACTGCGGCACCATGGTCTGTGATGAGATTGACACCGACCCGTCAAATCAGCCGTCGCTGCAGCGGGGCGCAGCGTTATATACGAATTACTGCATGGGCTGTCATTCTCTTCAGTACTCCCGGTATAACCGTGTAGCCAGAGATTTAGGGATTCCTGAGGATCTGTACCAGGCTAACTTGATGTTTGATCCCTCGATTAAAATTGGCGCCCTGATGGATAACGCCATGGATAAGGCAAATGCAAAGGTTTGGTTTGGCGCCACGCCGCCGGACTTGACTCTGGTATCACGAGCTCGCCAGCCCGAGTGGCTATACACCTATTTGCGCACTTTTTACCGCGACGATTCTCGTCCATATGGCGTTAACAACAAGGTGTTCCCGGAAGTGGGCATGCCCCACGTGCTCATGGAGCTTCAAGGGATGGCCGAGTGTGCCCCGGGCGCTACTTCTGGCGACGCGGGTATGGACAAGCCTTGCGCCACGCTGGAAATCGCCACTGCAGGAGCGATGACCGGTGAGGAGTACGATGCAGCGATCTACGACCTGGTCAACTTTCTAGCGTATACTGCCGAACCCATGAAGCTAGAGCGCCAGAGAATCGGAATTCGGGTCATGCTGTTTTTAGCGATCTTTTTCGTTTTCGCTTGGTTGCTTAGCCGAGAGTATTGGAAAGACGTACACTAAAGCCGGGGGGCTTCTAACGACAGGAGCGTCTGTTGTGTTCGCGGTGACCGCCTGAGAGAGCGAGAATAACTATGACAGATGATGCATCAGCCATCGTATCAAAGCGCTCGTCGATGACGCTTTTTTCTGACAACACAAGCCACTACAGCCATCGTGTGCGAATAGTGTTGGCAGAGAAGGGTGTTACTGTGGACCTGATTGAGTCAGAGTCTGGTGCGGCACCAGCGGAACTCGCAGACGTGAACCCCTACAACAGCATGCCAACGTTGTTGGATAGAGAACTCGTGTTGTACGAGTCCAAGGTCATGATGGAATATCTTGACGAGAGATTTCCTCATCCACCGTTGCTGCCTGTATATCCTGTGGCCAGAGCAGAGAGCCGTCTTCTAATGTATCGCATCGAACGAGATTGGTGCTCTTTGGTCGATGCTATTCAATCGTCTCGTTCGGATAATGTGGTCGCAAAGTCCGCCAAGGAGTTGCGGGAAGGATTGCTCGCGATCGCACCCATCTTTGTCGAAAAGCCATTTTTCATGAGCGACGAGTTCACTCTTGTGGACTGTTGCATCGCACCAATTCTGTGGCGTTTGCCAGATCTCGGCGTCGATATACGCCCAAGCAAACAGTCTAAGCCTCTGATGGCTTACATGGATAGACTGTTTCAGCGTGAGTCCTTTGTAGAGAGTCTGTCAGTGCAAGAACAAGAGATGCGAAACTAGCGTCCCAGCTTCGTGACCCCCAGCAGACCCTACATCGTTCGAGCCATTTACGAGTGGATCGTAGACAATGATTGCACGCCGCACTTGCTCGTCGATGCGACTTGTCATGGTGTGATCGTGCCAGAAACTTTCGTGAAAGACGGCCAGATCGTTCTTAACATATCCTCCGCTGCTGTGGTTGGATTACAGATAGATAATGAACGCGTCAGCTTTAATGGGCGATTTGGTGGGCAGCCGCGAGATGTTGAGGTGCCTATAGCCGCAGTGTTAGGCATCTACGCGCGAGAAAATGGTCAAGGCATGGTATTCGAGAATGGATCATCCCCCGAGCCGGATCCGCCGGACGCTGATCCGCCAAAAGACTCCAAGGCGAAAAGGCCAGCACTCAAGATCGTCAAATAACCTCGAAGAGCTGGACCACCCGGGTGACACCTTTCACTTCCGCAGCCTCCTCAGCCACACGTTTTGCCTCCTCAGGTGTTAGCAGTCCCATCAGATAGACAACGCTGTTTTCTGTGACGACCTTGACCCTCATGGATGGCGTATCGGAACCAAATAACAGCACTGACTTAACCTGCGCTGTTATCCAGACATCACTTGCTTCTGTTCTGGCATCAGAGGGGCGACCTATTTCCATCTCGTTGTAAATACGGCGCACACCAGGGATTTCTTTGACCACGTCGGAGGCCTGATCTTTGAGAACTTGATTAGCTACCTCGCCAGCGATGAGCACATAGCCGTTGTAAGACACCACGAGAAAGTCGGCGTCGTCGAAAGCCTCGTTGGCGGCGTGGATGTTAACAATGGCTTTTGTCTCAATACTTTCATCTTCCACTTGCTGGGAAAAACTTCGCTCTCCGGGATCTTCCTCAATGGTGTCAGACTCGAAAGTAGCCATCATAGATCCGCAGCCCGAAAGCGCGATTAGGGACAGGCAGAGCATGATTTGGCGAATGCGTGGGTTCAAGGGTATTCCTCCATGGGTCCGAACATTGCTACCTCGATTAGGTCTGCCAGGCATATGGCAGCAGAATGGTAGAGACTGAGCGAGACTTTAGGATCACAGCGATCAAAACAGAGATGACCATGAGGTCCCGCCGCTCCAATCCAAAAAATATTCATTGACCGCTTGTTGATGGCATTGAGGATTAAGTCGACGTCGGCGGGATCAAGCTCGCTTGCGAAAACAATTGCCATGTCTTGAGGTTGGCCAAGCACCGTTAATTGCTGGCTCAACCAGTTGACGCTGCCTTCTCGTGGGGTGGCGAAGCGACTTATCAGCTCGATAGTTGGGAGCGCTGGCCTGTCTGCTCGCAGTCCGTTTCGCAGCAGTTCTGATAGAAGTGTTGCAGGAGCTGAATCGACACCTAGTCCGCAGACGATGAGTTTGCGCTCTTCAAAAATTGCGGTAGTTGCGGCGTCGGCTGCTTCCGACGTGGCACTAACGATGGAATCCACCGAGATACTGATTTGCTCGATGTAGCTCTGGTAAAAGCTGGCAATGCGATCGAAATTTGTCATCGGCGCAGTATAGCCTCGAACATACTGTGATCCCATCACAATACACCCATGAGCCAGCTTGGCTCCGTCCTTAAATCTCTGCCGTCATAGGCTACAACATCGAATCGGCAGGGCAGGCGCTGATAAGCCGGATGTTGTTGTAAAAATAGTTGGGCGGTGCGCCACAGCTTTTTTTTCTTGGCCGCGCTAATCGAGGCAGCTGCGCCTCCATAGCGATCTGAGCTGCGACGGCGGACTTCAACAAAAACAAGGATCTGTCCATCCAGCATGATGATATCAATTTCGCCCAGCTTGGATCTGAAATTGCTGGTTAAGGGGGTCATGCCTTGACGCTGTAAAAAGTACAGGGCGGCCAATTCGGCAGCCGCGCCCTCCCGGTTCATGCGCAATTCCCTGGCATTTATTCAAATGCTTTAGGGTAGGGTCAGAGGTACCAGAGAGCCGCCATCGAATATGGCGGGTATCAATTCTCGCTCGATGTTGCCTGAATTTGTCCCACTCAGGATGCCTGTTTGGGCGCGAATAAAGGTTGTATCGGCCGATCTAATTTGCTGCCAACGGTCCAGTAGCTGCATCGCGTCCTTGCCCAGCGCATTCAGCCGCTGTGTTTGGGAGATTGAGGCCTGGGTAAAGTGGGCCGGAATTTCTAGAACGATAAGTTCATTCAGATCCCTATTCTGTGTCTGGCCCTGATCATTCACGACCGCCGAGGAGGCATAGACGGGAATATCTCCTGCGTAGTGGTAAATAAGCAGGGGTCTGAGTCTCCGGGCGGTGTCCGGGTCTGGTGCCAGCAGGAAAATCCCATCAAAGTCTTGGCGTCGTCTTGGTCTTGATTCGACGGGGGCGTCGAAGGCAGCTTCGACACTGCCAATCCTGTCTTCAGATTTCAGAGCGCCTACGATCGCGCTAATTTGCTCAGATTCACTGGGTTCATCCTGCAGTGTAAGTTGCGTGACAATAGTGCCCCCGAGATCCAACCAGCGACGGCTGAAGGCGGTGCCCATGCGCTTACCCCAATCAGAATTTGGCTGGATGATGACAGCGCGCCGCTGGCCTTTACCAAAGGCCAGCTGTGCCAACTGTCGAGCTTCGTCTTCCGGGGCGAGGCTCAAGGATAGCCAGTTCTCGGGTCTGTCAGTCGAGGGAGACTCAGGACGATTGAGGCTAATGATGGGCAGGGTTCGTGAGGGGTCGTCCCGCAACAGGGCGGCGCCAGTTTTGGTGAGAGGTCCTATCACGATATCGGGTTGGCGCTGCTCGATGTATCGGTAAGCTGCACCCGTGTCTGGAAAGGCCTGACTATCCACCGCGAATAAGTGAGGCCTGTCCTCACCATCAGGATAGGTCTCGAAGAGTGATTCCAGGATTCCTTCATAGACCGCGGATCCTGCTGCCTCAAGGCGACCACTCAGTGGAAGTAGGACCGCTACCCGACTTGGTGGTGGTAAATCAAGCCAAGCTACTATATTGGATGGTGGCGACAAGACAGCTGGATGCTGTTGATTCGCTTCAAACCAGGTAGAGACGGCGGCCTTGTCTATGCGATAGGCGTAATTGAGCTCAAGCCAGCCGCGCCAGGTTTCATCCTCTGCTTTTTGAATCGCGATGTTCAGTTGCGCATTGTCAACGTGAAGCAGGCTTGCCCAGAGGACATCTGCATTGGGCTGACCCCCCCCCTCTGTGGTCGGTTGATACCGGAAAATGAGCCTGCTGGCGTCAAGCCAATCCCCCTGAATTACCAACCGGCGGATTCGCTCATTGACGATCGCTCGATGCTCCTCACCCAAAAGCCCTGAGGCTATTTTCAGGCGCTCCTCGGAAAGAACTATGTCCCCCTCGAGCCATGCAAGATGTGACTCAATGACTGCGGCTGTTGCTGGATCCGTGACTGCTTCAGCAGTGAGGGTGCGATATACGCTAGCCGCAACTCGCGGCCCGCTGGTAGCGGCCGACTCCTTAATGATACTGATTAACTGGGCGTCTAGGGCTTTATATTCCGCTTGCTCCCCGGGTAATGAGATCCCACTGATGCTGACTGCTTGCGTGACTGCTCCCTCTCGATTTCCAGTTGAGCTGCAGGCGCTAATAAGAATGATTAGACCAAGTGCTTTTGCCAGGCGGGTCGCTGGCTCCCAGCAGGTTGACTGCATGAAAAAGCTAAAGCGAAGAGACACGGATTTTGCGATCATATTGAAAGTATAAAACGGAGTTAGTCCCGTGGAAGCTGCTTTGTACATTGTACCGACACCGATAGGAAATCTTTCTGATATTTCCCAAAGAGCGATAGACGTCCTGAGGCAGGCTACCCTCATCGCTGCCGAGGACACACGTCACAGTCAGGTTCTACTGTCTCATTTGGGGATCTCAACGCCTATGGTGGCACATCATGAGCACTCGACAGCCGGGGCACTTTCTAAACTGCTTGACCGTCTTCGTCAGGGTGAGAGTGTTGCCCTCATCAGCGATGCTGGAACGCCCCTCGTTTCTGATCCGGGCTACCGGTTGGTGAGAGAAGTGCAGGATGCCGGGCTGCCGGTGGTGCCGATTCCCGGCCCCTGTTCGTTAATTACGGCGCTGTGTGCCTCCGGTCTGCCGACCAATCGGTTTTATTTTGAAGGCTTTCTTCCTGCCAAGTCGGTGCAAAGGCGTCGTCGTCTCGAGGCGCTCGCGGAGCTGGAGGTGACACTAATCTTTCTCGAGGCACCGCATCGGGTGGCGGAGACGTTACAGGACATGCTCGCGATTTTTGGTTCGGAGCGGGAGGTGACGCTTGCCAGAGAGTTGACCAAGTCTTTTGAAACCATCCGTCGTTTGCCGCTTGAGAAAATGTGGTCGTGGGTTACTGATGACGTCAACCAACAGCGAGGCGAATTAGTGCTTTTGTTGGGCCCGCCAGCTAAACAGTCTGCCACCACGGTTACAGAAGGGGCCCTTAGGATACTGCGCTTGCTTTCCGAAGAGTTGCCGCCGCGGAAAGCATCAGCGCTCACCGCCGAAATCACCGGCGCTCGAGCTCGAGACCTCTATAATCTACTGATTCTCGAAAAACGGGAATAGCAACCATGTACGAAGACGTCTGGACAAGGTACAGTCGCGAGCGAGTCGATTAGGCGGCCGCTGCCAACTTATTTGGCAGAGGAAAGTCCGGGCTCCAGAGATCAGAGTGCCAGGTAACGCCTGGGGGGTGTGAGCCCACGGAAAGTGCAACAGAAAGGAAACCGCCTGAGCTCGTCTCAGGTAAGGGTGAAAAGGTGCGGTAAGAGCGCACCGCGCGGCTGGCAACAGACGTGGCGATGGTAAACCCCACTCGGAGCAAGACCAAATAGGGATCCTTATGCCGTGATCTCCGGCGGATCCGGGTAGGTCGCTTCAGGCGGATGGCGACATCCGTCGCAGATGAATGGTCGCCCTCGACAGAACCCGGCTTATCGATCGACTCATTTTATGCCCCCCGGAAACGGGGGGCTTCCCTCCAAGTGGATAATACGAATTAGAATATAAAAACCGCTTTATATTCTTTTTGATTTTATATTTTAAAGTTCCATCTTCCACCTTGCCCATAATAAGCTGTTTGCCTGAGGGTTTTTGCTTGGCCTAAATCGACTGTTTGGGACCTCTAACTGCTGTTGGCCACCTGCCTAAGCTTATGAAATTTCACGATTTTTTTTCTATTTGCGTTGACTGACCAATACTCGCACCCGTATAGTGGCGAAAAGTGGAGCAAAGTGGGTTTGTGATCCCGATTGTGGGATTTGCCGGCGGAGAGTGGGGAAGACGACGTGTTTCGTGGAGTCCAGCATATCAACATGGATGCCAAGGGCCGGCTAGCGGTGCCGACCCGGCAGCGGGAGTCTTTGCTTATCCAGTGTGCCGGGCAGGTTGTCATTACGATTGATACTCAGGCGTCCTGTCTGGTGATGTACCCCTTGCCGGAGTGGGAGCGAATCGAGGCGGACATTCAGGCCTTGCCCACCCTCAATCCCGCGGTCAAGCGATTTCAACGACTGGTTCTGGGCTATGCGACGGAGCTTGACCTTGATGGCAGTGGCCGAGTGCTGCTCCCTCAGTCCCTAAGGGACTACGCCCACCTCGAGAAAAAGCTGGTTTTAGTCGGGCAGGGCAACAAGTTGGAGCTGTGGTCCGAGAGCCAGTGGCTCGTAGAACGTGATGCCGCTCTCGCGGCCGAAAGCGGTGAAGTACCAGCAGAATTGATGTCTTTGACCCTCTGATGGCATTGGCTCATCAGGCGGTTCTTTTGGAGGAGGCTGTTGACGCAATGATGGCGGCAACAACGGGGTTGGCAGATCGGGTATTTGTTGACGGCACTTTTGGCCGGGGAGGTCACTCCGCTCGAATTCTGGAGCGTCTATCGCGCGAGGACAGATTGGTCGCCTTTGACAAGGACCCCGAGGCAGCTCGAGTCGCGGAAGAAATGGTCGGTACTGATTCCCGCTTAAGCTTTCTCCGCGGCAGCTTCGCCGAGCTTGAACGCGCGGGGTCTAATTTTTCTGGGGTGTTGCTGGATCTCGGAGTTTCCAGTCCCCAGCTCGATGATCGAGCGCGAGGATTCAGCTTTCAATTGGACGGTCCGCTGGACATGCGGATGGATCCAGACGGCGGTGAGTCGGCGGCAGATTTCGTTAACACCGCCTCCCAGCAACAGATGGCGTCTGTATTTCGAGATTATGGGGAGGAGCGATACGCGAAGCGCATCGCTTCTGCGATCGTCGCCGCAAGAGCGAGCGAGTCTCTCGTTTCAACGGCGCAACTAGCTCGAATAGTTTCCGAGGCGAATCCCTCCTGGGAAAAGCATAAACACCCGGCTACCCGTGTTTTTCAAGCCATCAGGATTTATATCAACCATGAGTTGGTAGACCTGGAGCGTCTGCTTGGAAAGGTGATTGATTTACTTGCCGTTGGCGGCCGTCTCGTGGTGATTAGTTTCCACTCCCTCGAAGACCGCTTGGTTAAGCAGTTCATGCGCAATGAAGCCAGAGGCATTCAAGTGCCGAGAGGCCTGCCAGTGCTCGATGCTGATCGGGGACAGCGGCTACGTTTGGTTGGGAAACCCCTCAAGGCTGGAGACGCTGAGTTGGCGAGTAACCCAAGAGCCCGCTCGGCTATCATGAGAGTAGCGGAGCGCATCGCATGACTCTGCGAGTACTTCCTGCCTGTTTGCTAGCTGCTGCTCTGTGCTCAGCTTTGGCGGTGGTCTATTCCTCTCATGTGGTCAGGGAGCTGTACTCCAAACAGCAATCGGTTGAATACCAGCAGTGGGCGTTGCAGGAGGACTACAGCCGACTACTCCTGGAGCACAGCACGTTGGCCAGCCCGCACAGGATTATCAGCATCGCGCAGGATGATCTCGCAATGCAGCCGCCACAGCTTTCAGTCCACCGGCTTGTGCAATTCCAGGGTGGGCAACAGCGGTGAATAGATCAAGAGTGGGTGTCAGCAAACCGGCCTTGTGGCGTCTGGTCTTCGTCGCGTTCTGTTTATTTGTTTTATCGGGTCTGTTGATATCGCGTTTAGTGGTGTTGCAGGTAATTGATCGCGATAGAGGTGTAGGGTTTCTACAGCAGCAGGGTGCACTGCGATCAGTCAGGACTGCCGAGATTCCTGCATATCGTGGTTTGGTAACCGACCGTCGTGGTCAACCTTTGGCAGTGAGTACTCCAGTCGTGTCCATCTGGGCGAACCCACAACAGCTGCGTGATTCGGCTGACGTGGTGCAGTTGGCGACCACAATGGGGCAGACTCCCGAGGCCCTTGCTGAGAGGATCAACCTCTACTCAGACAAGCAATTTATGTATCTCGCTCGCCATCAAACGCCGGATCAGGCGCGAGCTATTCTCGATCTGGGTGTACCCGGGGTCAGGGGCGAGCGGGAATACAGGCGCTTTTATCCCGCGGGAGAAGTGGTCTCCCAATTGGTTGGTCTCACTAATGTGGATGGTGAGGGAATCGCGGGAGTCGAGCTCGCTTACAACGAGTGGTTGCGCGGCCAGACGGGTAAAAAACGTTACCTGAAAGATCTTCACGGAGACGCCATTCGCAATATTGGGGTCATTGAGCAGGCGCGCTCAGGAAAGTCACTCGCTTTGTCGATCGATCTTCGACTTCAGTATTTACAGCACCGAGTGCTGCAGCGAGCCATGGTTGAGACCGGCGCTGCTGCGGGTGCGGCGGTGACACTGGACGCGAGGACAGGTGAGATCCTCGCGATGACTAACCATCCCGTCTTCAACCCCAACAGTCGCGAGGGTTTTGACTATGCTGCGACGCGCAACAGGGTGGTGACCGACGTATTCGAGCCGGGCTCCACGATGAAACCCCTGACTTTGGTCGCGGCATTGGAATCGGGTGAGTACACGATCGAATCCTTGATAGATACCTCGCCCGGACGTGTTCGAGTGGGTCGCAAGGTCTTACCTGATCCAAGAAATTACGGTGAGATTTCGGTATCACGAGTCATCGAAAAATCGAGCCAGGTTGGCGTCACCAAGATGGCACAGCAAATGGGTCATGAGCCGATTCTCGAGGTTTTTCAGCGATTTGGGCTCGGCGGCGAACCATCAAGTATTGGATTTCCGGGAGAGCGATCTGGCGTTTTACCCAATCGACAGCGATGGAGCGATATCGAGAAAGTGACTCTGGCTTTCGGCTATGGGCTGACGGCGACGCCTTTACAGCTCGCGCATGCTTATGCCGTTTTCGCCAATGAGGGGAGTCAGGTTCCACTCACGTTGCTGAAGCGTAACGAAGGGGAGTCGCTGCCGATCCGCCAGGTGATTAGTCCGGAAATTGCGGGACAAGTGCTGGAGGTGTTGAATCGGGTTACCGGTTCCGAGGGAACCGCACAAAAAGCGCGAGTTGACGGTTTTCGGGTAGGAGGTAAGACGGGAACCGTGCACAAGGTTGGTGACGCCGGGTACCTCGATGATAAATATGTAGCCCTGTTTGTCGGTGTGGCGCCTATCGAGAATCCCCGCTTTGTCACCGCGGTTGTTGTTGATCAGCCAAAAGGCGACAACTACGGCGGCGGCGCGGCGGCGGCACCTATTTACTCGGCCATCACTGACGGCGTGTTACGGTTACATAATGCGCTTCCCGCCGAGAGCCATGAAGCTCGCCAGCTGGTTGGCCTGGGGGGTGGTGCATGACCTCGGGAGCGGTAAGCAGACCGAGTCTGGGAGTGTTCGTCCCTGATTGCCCTGCCCATCTTCGCAACGTAATTCCCACCGATATGACGCTCGACAGTCGAGAGCTTTTACCGGGCGGACTGTTTGTCGCGTTACCGGGAACAGCGTCCGATGGCAGGCGGTTTATCGGGGATGTGCTGAGTCGCGGCGCGTCTGCAGTTCTTGCGGAGGCTGACGGTTTGAAAAATGAGGACCCGCGGATTATCGCGTTGTCTAACCTCGCCGAAAATTTGCCGACGCTAGTGCAGGATTTTTACGATCGCCCCAGCGAAAAGATTTCGCTTGTCGCCGTGACAGGGACCAATGGCAAGACCTCGATAGTTGATTTTACCTGTCAGATTCTACGGCTGCTTGGACGCGAATCGGGAAGCATCGGTACTCTAGGGGCACGCACCGATAACAGCGTGTCTCCAGCTACCAATACCACGCCAGACCTTATCTCAATCACCAGGCAGCTCGCACTGTGGGAGGCGTCCGGAATACGGTTTGTTTCCATAGAGGCCTCGTCCCACGCACTCGATCAGGGTAGGTTACTTGGGCTGTCAGTAGATACTGCTGTGTTTACCAATCTATCCCGCGATCACCTCGACTATCACGGGTCGGAGGAAGAGTACGCAGCGGCGAAGCTGAAGTTGTTTACCGACTTTCCGCTCAAGCACGCGATCTATAACGAAGACGATCCGATTGCGCGTCGCGTTAAGGATCTACTGCCAGATGCTGCTATCGGGGTGTCTCTGGTGAATGCCTCAGCCGATGTTTTCATCGACGTTATTGAGCAGAGCCCATTGAGTTTTAGGTTGAAAACACCTTTCGGTGAAGGGCGGATCACCAGTCGGCTTAGTGGCGAATTCAATGCTTTCAACCTCGGGGTTGCTATTGCAGTTGTGCAGGGTCTTGGTATCGCGACTCATGACGTTATTGAAGCGGCAGAGCAAGTTTCGGCCGTGGTCGGTCGCGTTGAGGCCATCGGTCCTGCGGAAGGTCCGCGGGTATTCCTTGATTATGCTCATACGCCCGATGCACTCGAGCGCACCCTCGCTACCTTGCGACCAACTGCGACGGGTAAGTTGATCGTTGTTTTTGGTTGCGGGGGTGATCGAGACCGGGGTAAGCGTCCAGCAATGGGCGCGATAGCACAGCGCCTAGCGGATGTTGTCGTAGTGACCTCAGACAATCCGAGGGGAGAACAGCCCGAAGCCATTATTGACGACGTAATTCAGGGTATCAGCGAGGATTACATTCGAATGAGCGATAGGGCCGAGGCCATCGGCGCAGCCCTTGATCTGGCCGCACCCGGGGATACGGTTCTAGTAGCGGGTAAAGGTCACGAGCGTTATCAGGAAATCAATGGTTGTCGCGTGCCCTTTTGCGATCGTGAGGTTGTGGAAGCGTGGTGTGATGCCAAGGGGTTGGCACGATGATCGCTGCGACCTCAGCCAGAAATTTTGCAGAGCGCTGTGGTGGCCAGTTTATATCGGGCGCAAACACCGATGTGATGTTGACGGGCATTGCAATAGATAGCCGACAGGTAAAGCCCGGCGACTTGTTCGTCGCTATTCAGGGCGAGCGGGTAGACGGACACGACTTTGTCGCGTCGGCGGCGGATGTGGGCGCTGTCGCAGCACTGGTCAGTAAGCCAGTAGTACATGAATTGCCGCAAATTCTCCACAGCGATATCCAATCAGCTGTTGCCGAGTTTGGAGCTCTCTCGCGCGAGGCCTTTAACGGCAACGTGATTGGTATCACGGGTAGTGCGGGGAAAACCACAGCAAAAAATTTGATTGCGGCGGTGTTGGCTGAGGCTGGCGAGGTAGTGGCGACAGAGGGGAATCAGAATAACGAGCTGGGCGTTCCGATGACGCTTGCCCGGCTGAATCCGGCAAATGAATTCGCCGTGATTGAGATGGGTGCGGGCAAGCCTGGAGACATCGAGTGGCTCCAAAACATCGTTCGCCCATCAATCGGCTTGTTGCTTAATGTCACTGCCGCGCATCTGGAGCACTACCCCGGTATCGATGAGATTGCAGACACCAAGAGTGCGATTCTTGCTCAACTGCCCGAACATGGGGTGGCAATCTTTAATGGTGATGAGCCATGGTGTAACGCCTGGCGGGCCCGAGCTGGAGCAGCAAGGGTCCTCACCTTTGGCTTTTCAGATCAGGTTGACGTCGGTGTGCTTGATGTTAGTTACGACGGTTTTTCTGGTAGTTATCTCAAGGTGAGGACGCCGGTTGGCGAGTGGAAACTCACCCTGAATATCCCCGGACGTCAGGGAATCATGAATGCTTTGGCTGCAATCGCAGTTGCAGTTGCTCTCGGTATTAGTCACGCGGCAGCTGCCCGCGGATTAGAAAAGGTGCGACCGGCTGTTGGACGGGGACAGCAGTTCTTTCTCGCTGAAGATATTACCTTGGTCGATGACTCGTATAACGCCAACCCACTGTCGGTCAAGGCGGCGATTGATGTGTTGGCCTCCTGTAAGGGACCGCGTCATCTCATTCTCGGCGCGATGCTTGAGCTGGGTTCCGAAACCCCCCGCTTTCATGCAGAGATTGGTCGTTACGCTGCAGAGAAGGGTATCGATGCCCTTTGGATTGTTGGGGAAATTCCCAGACCCGCATTGGGCACGTTCGGCAGTGGGGGGCTTGCCTTTGCAAGTAATGAGGCGCTTTTGGAGAAGCATCCACCGATTGAGCGAGGCGCCACGGTGCTTATCAAGGCTTCTCGTGGTGCTCGTCTCGACGTGTTGGTAGAAGCCATCGTCACTAGGATGGGGGTTTAGCCATGCTGACGTGGTTAATGGCACAGCTAGAAACTCTCGATGTTGGTTTTGCTGTGTTCCAATACATCACACTCAGAGGCATTTTATCTGCTGTTACGGCATTACTTATTTCGCTTCTTATCGGGCCGCGGATGATCCGCTATTTGGATTCTCTGCAAATTGGACAGGCGGTGCGAACAGACGGCCCGGAAACCCATTTGGTGAAGTCGGGCACGCCAACCATGGGCGGCGCACTGATCATCGTTGCGATTGTTACCAGCAGTCTTTTGTGGGGCCGGTTGGATAGTCGATATTTGTGGGTGGCTGTGGTTACCACGGTAGCCTTCGGCGCTATTGGCTGGATTGATGACTACCGTAAAGTGGTAGAAAAAGATCCTCGGGGTTTGCCAGCGAGGTGGAAGTACTTCTGGCAGTCTCTGGTGGGGTTCGCCGCTGCAATCGCGCTGTTTGTTACAGCGCAACAGCCTGCCGAAACTACTTTATACGTACCGTTTTTTAAGGACGTGGCGATTCCATTGGGTCTGCTGTTCATTCCCTTCAGCTATTTGGTGATTGTTGGCTCGAGCAATGCGGTCAACTTGACTGATGGTTTAGATGGATTGGCGATACTGCCAACGGTCATGGTCGCTACTGGGCTTGGCACCATTGCCTATTTGACAGGCAACACAAACTTTGCCGAGTACCTACACATTCCCTATCTCGCGGGTGCCGGAGAGCTGGTAATTTTTTGTGGAGCCATCGCTGGTGCCGGTCTCGGCTTCCTTTGGTTCAACACCTATCCAGCAATGGTCTTTATGGGGGACGTAGGAGCCCTCGCTCTCGGCGCCGCCTTGGGTCTGGTGGCCGTGGTGATCCGTCATGAAATTGTCCTATTCATCATGGGCGGTATTTTTGTTGTCGAGACCGTCTCAGTAATTATTCAGGTGGCGTCATTCAAGACTCGAGGAAAGCGGGTCTTCCGGATGGCACCGATTCATCATCATTTTGAACTGAAAGGGTGGCCCGAGCCTCGCGTGATCGTCCGTTTCTGGATTATCACGGTTATGTTGGTGCTGTTTGGCCTCGCCACCCTTAAGCTGCGATGAGGTGATGATGGCATCCGTTCTCGCCAGTAGCACAACACGCATGATTCTCGGCCTTGGGGAGACCGGAACGTCGGTGGCGCGCTGGTTCATTGCCCAAGGCATCGAGTTTCTGGCAACCGACACCAGGCCGGAAGTGCTCACCGCTGCTACTGTTCTAGAGGTGGTAGAGGATGAGTGGCGCATTGTTGCTGCTGATGATGTGCCTGCAGCGTTGGAGCGAACCAATGAGTTGATTGTCAGCCCGGGCATCGCCCTTGACCATCACTGGGTAGACACAGCTCGAAAAGCGGGTGCACGCATCATCGGTGACATAGATCTGTTTGTCGCCGAGGCCTCTGCACCCATAATCGGCATCACCGGTTCAAACGGAAAGTCGACGGTTGCTGCCTTGGTCGCCCACATGATCGAGGCCTGCGGTAAGAAGGTGGGGCTGGGCGGAAACATCGGAATGCCCGCGCTTACTGTCCTTGATCCCGCCACAGATTTTTATGTCTTGGAGCTTTCCAGTTTCCAATTAGAGCGTAGTGAGCCTCTTGATCTGGATGTCGCAACGGTCCTCAACATAACGGCGGATCACCTCGACCGACATGGGTCGATGCCAAAGTACCATCTCGCCAAGCACCGGATCTTTCGGGGGGCAAAAGCTGTGGTGGTTAATCGCAGCGATCCACTGACACAGCCCTTGGTCGATACCCCGGTGGGCGTAGTTATCTGGCGCCCAGAGGAGCCCGACCTTAGGGAGTGGGGCGTCCGCGTCAGTGATGGCAAGAGGTTTATATGCAGAGGGTTTGATCCTGTTGTCGAGGTTGATCAGCTGATTATCAAGGGGACTCATAACGTCAACAACGCGCTCGTTGCTCTCGCTATATGCACGGCCTTAAAGCTACCGATAGAGGCCGCTGTCGATGGTCTTCTCTCGTTTTGTGGTTTGCCCCATCGATGTGAATTAGTGGCAGAGGCCGCTGGAGTGAAATGGATCAACGACAGCAAAGGGACTAATGTCGGCGCGTGTATAGCCGCCTTGGAAGGGCTTGGACGATCGCAAAATGTCATTCTGATTGTGGGTGGCCAGGGTAAGCAGCAGGACTTCGCTCCACTTGCGGATCCCGTTCAGGCCCACTGTCGCCGAGTCATCACTATGGGCGAGGCGGCGCGTGATCTTGAGGTCGTTCTTGGTCAATTGGTGCCGGTTAATCGGGTTCAAACCATTGAGGCCGCGGTTGATCGAGCGGGTGAAGCAGCGGAAGAGGGAGACATTGTTTTGCTGTCCCCAGCTTGCGCCAGTTTCGACATGTTTGACAACTATCAAGCTCGTGGCGATGCATTTCGCGTCGCGGTCACGGAGCGATCCGGAGTGGCGGCATGAGTGTTGTTGCAACTCAAAGATCCTCCACGCCTGATCCGTTGCTGATAGGCCCCGCGCTTGCGCTTATTTCTGTTGGCTTGGTTGCCATCGCTTCTGCGTCTATTGAATATGGTGACTGGCATTTCAGTAACCCCTGGCACCACTCGATTCGACACGGCATCTATTTGGCGATTGCCACCGTCACAGCGTTGATTGTCTATCGTGTACCCCTTGAGGTCTGGCAGCGCACGTCAGGCGCCTGGCTGTTGCTGGCGTTCGTCCTGTTATTACTGGTGTTGGTGCCGGGTATCGGGCGCAATGTAAACGGAAGTCAGCGCTGGTTACCTATTGGTCCATTAACGTTACAGCCGTCTGAGGTCGCTAAGTTTGCCCTGGTGTTGTACATATCGGGCTTTTTGGTGCGCCATAATGAATTAGTAAGGACCCATTGGCAGGGTTTAGCAAAGCCCGTGCTCGTGCTCGCGTTGGTGGCTTTTTTGCTGCTTCTCGAACCGGATTTTGGTGCTACCGTGATTTGTGCCGGCACCATTTTTGGCATGTTGTTCCTAGCGGGTGCCCGACTCCATTACGTTGTGATGTTAATTACGGTGGCGGTGGGCGCGCTGGCTTTGATGGTGTTCAGTGCACCTTATCGTCTTGCGCGTTTAACCGCCTACACCGACCCCTGGCAGGACCCCTATGGGTCGGGCTTCCAACTGATTCAATCGCTCATCGCTTTTGGTCGTGGAGAGTGGATCGGTGTTGGGCTGGGCAACAGCATTCAGAAACTCTTCTACCTGCCCGAAGCGCATACCGACTTTGTATTCTCAATTTGGGCAGAGGAAACGGGCCTCGTTGGGTCGGTGAGTCTCATTCTTCTCTACTGCCTGCTCGTCGGGCGTATTCTCCAGGTTGGCTGGCGCTCAGAACAACAGGGGCAGCCTTTCGCCGGGTACGTCTGCTATGGCGTGGCACTTATCTTCTCGGGACAGGCCTTTGTGAACATGGGGGTCAGTTCAGGCTTGCTGCCAACCAAGGGGCTGACCTTGCCCTTTATCAGTTACGGTGGCTCAAGTTTAATCGTGAGCTTCGTCATGCTGGCGGTTGTCTTACGTGTGGAACAGGTACTGCGCGTCGCATCCGCTGGTAAGAGAGCGTCGTCATGACTTCTCCCAGAGCGCTCATTATGGCAGGCGGGACCGGTGGGCATGTCTTTCCCGCGCTGGCGGTAGCTCAGGAGCTCCAGAACAGAGGGTGGTTGGTTGATTGGATGGGAACAAGTCGTGGCTTAGAGGCTCGCGTGGTTCCTTCGCACCAGCTTACCCTGCATGTGCTCCCGGTAAGTGGGCTTCGTGGCAAGCCAATCATCGGAAGAATTCAGGGCTTGTGGCGTTTGATGGTGGCTCTATTCAAAGCCCTTGGCCTCATGTTGTCTTTGCGCCCTCAGGTCGTGCTTGGTATGGGGGGCTACGCGGCTGGCCCCGGTGGGCTTGCCGCGTACCTGTTACGCAGGCCGCTTGTAATCCACGAGCAGAACGCTATCGCTGGAACAACGAATCGGCTACTCGCGCCATTGGCCAAGCGCGTGTTGAGCGGACTCCCCGGGCCTTTTGTGGACGAGCGGCGTGCAGAGCTAGTCGGCAATCCTCTCCGTGGAGATCTAGAGCAAGGCCACGTGCTTGAGGTACCGGTCGAATTTACTGCGCGACGTCCGCTGCGGTTGTTGGTTCTCGGGGGAAGTCTGGGCAGTTTGCCGCTTAATCATGGGGTGCCAGCGGCACTGGGTGACATGGATGATGACCAGCGTAGCCGCATCTCCGTGATACATCAATGCGGTGCACAGCACCTTGAGGCGACCCGGCAGGCCTATAGAGCTTGCGGGATCGCACACGCTGATATCCATCCATTCATTGAAGATATGGGCGTTGCCTACGCGGGCGCGGATCTGGTGATCTGTCGTTCAGGAGCTCTCACGGTGAGTGAGTTGGCAAGCCAAAGACGGCCTGCGATTCTGATACCGCTACCTCACGCCATCGATGATCACCAGACCGAAAACGCCAAAGCCCTCGTCGCTCTGGGTGCGGCGCAACTGCTACCGCAGCCCAGGTTAATGGACGATGACTTGCCGCGCCTCCTCACCGGTTATCTAGACTCTCCCGGGCGACTGGCCGCCATGTCCGCGGCTGCTGACACCATTGTCTCAAGTAGCTCAAGCTGCAAGGTTGCTGATGTTCTGGAGGAGGTTGCCAATGACTGGCGCTAAGGCTCCCTCTGGATTGCCCATGATGGATCGAATTCGGCGAATCTTCATGGTCGGTATTGGCGGCTCGGGCATGAGTGGTATTGCCGAGGTTCTCGCGCGCCAGGGCTATGAGGTCAGTGGATCAGATCTTCAGGAGAGCCCGGTACTTGACCGGCTTCGGGGACTCGGTGTCGCTGTGCACATCGGTCACAGTGAATCTCACGTGGCTGGGGTTGATGTGCTGGTGACATCCGGCGCAATCCGTTCGGATAACCCGGAGCTTGTGGCTGCGAAAGCGGCGCGTATTCCCGTTGTCCCCCGTGCGGAAATGCTCGCTGAGCTCATGCGTCATCGGTATGGGATCGCCGTTGCCGGGACGCATGGAAAGACCACCACCACGAGTCTTCTGGCCTCGATTTTTGCAGAGGCGGGGGAGGATCCCACTTTTGTTGTGGGTGGCGTCCTTAATCGTGTGGGAAGTAATGCCGGCTTGGGAGAGGGGCGTTACCTCATCGTCGAGGCAGATGAGAGCGATGCATCCTTCTTGCACCTGCTGCCAATGGTGAGCGTTGTTACCAACATCGAAGCCGATCACATGGATCACTACGGTGGTGATTACAAGAATTATGAAAATGCGTTCTTGGGTTTCCTACACAACCTGCCGTTTTATGGTTTCGCTGTCATGTGTATCGATGATTCGGGAGTCCGGGCGGTGATGCCCTCTATGACTCGCCGGGTAGTAAGTTACGGCGAGCACCCGGAGGCTGACTACCGCGTTCAGGCAATAAAGACCGGCGGTTTGGAGTCCAGCTTCAAGCTTGGTCGCCCCGACGGGCGATCTGACTTGGAAGTAACGATCGGCATGCCGGGTCTACACAACGTGCTTAACACCGCTGCGGCTATCGCAGTCGCCTCCGAGCTGGGTCTCTCTGACCAAGCCATAACAACGGGTGTTGCGGTATTTGACGGGGTAGGTCGGCGATTTACAGTGATGGGGGATATTGCTTGTTCTTCCGGTAATGCACTCCTTGTTGATGACTATGGCCATCATCCGACCGAGGTTGCAGCGACTCTGGATGCTGCTGCTGTGGCGTTTCCCGATCGGCGATTTGTGATGGTGTATCAGCCCCACCGTTACACCCGTACCCGGGATCACTATGACGATTTTGTCGCCGTGTTATCCCGCTGTGAGGTTTTAGTGCTGGTAGATGTTTATCCGGCTGGGGAGGCGTTCATTCCCGGTGCGGACAGCCGCTCCCTCGCGCGATCAATAAGGCAGCGGGGCTTGGTTGACCCTGTTGTTGTCGACGCCGTGCACGAGGTGCCAGCGGTTTTGGCAAAACTTTTGAAGGATGGCGATCTGGTGATGACTCAGGGTGCGGGCAACATTGCCGGGCTCGCTTCCGCCCTCGCTGAAGCCCGTAGTCTGGAGGGCTTGGCATGAGTAGCACGGTCCTTCGCGATCATTATTTTGGCGTTCTGCTGGGGGGGTCAGCTGCGGAGCGCGATATATCCCTCAAAAGCGGTCGCACTGTGGGTCGAAGTCTTGAGGCAGCGGGTGCGCGAGTTGCCTTTGTTGATCCAGCGGAGGGCGGTTGGCAAGAGAAACTTCAGGGAGTTGAGTTTGTTTTTAACTTGCTCCATGGGCCAGGTGGCGAAGACGGTACTCTGCAGGGGCTGCTCGAGATGATGAAGCTGCCCTACAGCGGTTCAGGTGTCTTGGGATCCGCGCTTACGATGGACAAGGTCAAGACCAAGCTGGTTTGGCAGGGGCTCGGTTTGCCAACCCCTGCATTTGTGGCGCTCTCCGAGGAAACGGAATGGTCAGCCGTCATGGATGAGCTGGGCGATGCTTTTGTAAAGCCCGCTCTCGAGGGATCCTCGATCGGCATGACAAGGGCGAAGACGCCAAAGGAACTTGAATCGGCCTTCGAAGAGGCCCGGCGCTTTGGAGCCCACGTGCTCGCCGAGCAGTACGTAGAGGGTGATGAGTACACGGTAGCAGTACTCGGCGATCGCGCTCTACCCGTAATTCGCATTCAACCCGCGGCGGGCTTTTACGATTTCAACGCTAAATACATATCGGACGAAACTCAGTTCTTTTGCCCCTCAGGTCTCACCGATCAGGAAGAGGGTGCCTTGGCGGAGCTGGCCTTGCAGGCCTTTTCAGCGGTTGGTGCACAGGTCTGGGGTCGAGTTGATGTCATGCGGAAGAACAGCGGTGACTGGCAGTTGCTTGAAGTGAATACGATTCCCGGTATGACCAGCCACAGCTTGGTCCCAATGGCTGCGCAGGCGGCAGATATGTCTATGGAGAGGCTGTTGAGCGACATCTGGCAACTTAGTTTGGGGGTGCGCCATGGGCCGTGAAAGCAGGCGACAAGCGGTTCGCAAAAACCAAACTGTGAAGTCGGTAAGCCGATGGCAGCAAGTTCGGCAACTCATGCTTCGAACATCGGTGATTGCCGGTTTTGTGATCTGCGTTGGAGCGAGCGCCTACGGAGCAAAACACGTTTACTCGTTGCCGATTGAACAACTGGTCATTACCGGTGCGACGGAAAACGTACCTGCTGATCTCATCAAAACTCTGGTAGCCCCCACCTTGGCAGGTGGTTTTTTTGCAGCCGATCTAGACGCCATTCGTGACGATCTGGAGCGCATTCCTTGGGTGTATAGGGCAGCCGTTCGACGGCAATGGCCCGATACAGTAGTGGTGACTGTGGAGGAGCAGCGCCCGATAGCGCGGTGGGGTAACCAGGGTTTTTTGAATCACGAAGGCGTTTTCTTTGTGGGTGAGCAGTCGACGCTGTTTGAACTTCTCCCTCAGCTGTGGGGGCCAGATTCTTCAGCCCCCCACATGATGCGCCACTACCAACAGGTAGAGAGCCTGCTACAGGACACGGACTTGCAGGTGGTCAGCCTGGAGCAGGATGAGATAGGGCAGGTCAACCTGACTCTCGATAACGGCATTGGTATTGCTCTCGGCGCCGAGCATTTCTTGCAGCGCATGCAGCGATTCATCGTCTTATGGGAACGGCACCTCGATGGCCAGCATGTAGCTCGAATAGATATGCGCTACTCGCACGGGGCGGCAGTGACCTTTCGTCATCAATCTCAGTTGGCCTTAACGGCTGTGAATGAACTTTCTGGAGAGGAAGTACGCTAATGGCTGGAACAACAGATAAACGCATGATTGTTGGGTTGGATATTGGCACATCCAAGGTGGTTGCTGTCGTCGGTGAAGTTGATGTCGAAGGCGTTATCGAGGTCGTCGGGATCGGGTCTCATCCCTCACGAGGGATGAAAAAAGGAGTGGTGGTCGATATCGAATCCACTGTGAACGCCATTCAGCGTGCGGTTGAGGAAGCAGAGCTCATGGCGGGTTGCCAGATTCACTCAGTCTACGTTGGCATAGCGGGAAGCCACATACGTTCGATGAATTCACATGGCATCGTGGCGATCAAAGAGGGTGAGGTAGTTCAGGCTGATGTAGAGCGAGTCTTGGACGCCGCACAGGCGGTGGCGATTCCCGCGGATCAGAAGGTATTACATGTTCTCCCTCAGGAGTATCTAATTGACAACCAGGGCGGTATTAAAGAACCCCTTGGAATGTCCGGTGTCAGGCTGGAAGCCAAGGTCCACTTGGTTACTTGCGCAGTAAACGCCGCCCAGAATATTGAGAAATGTATTCAGCGCTGCGGACTTGAGGTCGACGGCATAATTTTGGAGCAGCTGGCCTCGAGTTTTTCGGTTATTACCGTGGATGAGCGCGATCTGGGGGTCTGCATTGTCGACATTGGCGGCGGCACGTCCGATATCGCGATCTTTACTGATGGTGCAATTCGTCACACGGGCGTTATTCCTATCGCGGGTGATCAGGTCACCAATGATATTGCCATGGCGCTGAGAACACCCACGCAGCACGCCGAGGAAATAAAGATTCGGTACGCCTGCGCCCTGACTCAGCTTGCGGGTGCGGACGAAACAATCAAAGTACCGAGTGTGGGCGATCGCCCCCCCAGAGATCTATCAAGGCAATCGTTGGCTGAAGTGGTTGAGCCTCGCTACGACGAGCTATTTACCTTGATTCAGGCAGAAATCAGACGTTCCGGTTACGAGGAGCTTATTCCTGCTGGCGTGGTGCTGACGGGGGGGACGTCGAAAATGGAAGGCGCAGTGGAGCTCGCCGAAGAGATTTTCCATATGCCCGTGCGGCTAGGTCCGCCCCAGTACGCACAGGGCCTAAGCGACATTATTCGTAATCCGATCTACGCAACTGCAGTGGGTTTGCTGATTTTTGGCGCGAGAGATGAGCAGGCAGATGCGCATTTCAAGGAAGGCCGCCTCAGTGCAGCAGGTTTTTTAGATGGCGTGAAAGACTGGTTCAGCCGGCACTTCTGAAGGGCAGGAGGAGCATTTTTCACGTTGTTTGGGGAGACGCCGGTTTCGACCGGCAGATGTTAAAAAAGGGGAGTAATCATGTTTGAACTTGTTGATAGTGCACCACAAAGTGCGGTGATCAAGGTCGTCGGAGTCGGGGGCGGTGGTGGTAACGCCGTTCGACATATGATCGAAAATCACGTGGATGGCGTTGATTTTATCTGCGCTAATACTGACAGCCAGGCTCTGTCCGATATCGAGGCAAAAACTGTGCTTCAGCTCGGAACAGGCATTACCAAGGGCCTTGGAGCGGGGGCCAATCCCGATATCGGTCGAGCCGCAGCGATGGAAGACAGGGACCGTATCGCCGATGCTCTGCATGGAGCCGATATGGTGTTCGTCACTGCCGGTATGGGCGGAGGGACGGGCACTGGCGGTGCGCCGATCGTCGCGGAAGTCGCGCGGGAGATGGGTATTTTGACCGTCGCGGTGGTTACTCGGCCTTTCAGTTTCGAAGGCAAAAAGCGATCCAAAATAGCAGATGAGGGTCTTCGGGAACTTCAGCAGCATTGCGACTCTCTAATAACCGTACCCAACGAAAAGTTGCTGGAGGTGTTGGGCAAAAATACCAGTCTCTTGGATGCCTTCCGGGAAGCCAATGATGTACTTTTGGGGGCAGTTCAGGGGATTGCCGACCTCATTATCCGCCCCGGCATGATCAACGTCGACTTTGCGGATGTGCGGACGGTGATGTCAGAGATGGGGTCCGCGATGATGGGGACGGGCCAGGCTTCCGGTGAGAATCGTGCCAGAGAAGCAGCGGAGCGAGCGATTAACAGCCCGCTACTCGACGATATCAATCTGAGCGGTGCCCGTGGCGTTTTGGTCAACATCACTGCTGGATTGGATTTGTCCCTTGGTGAATTCTCCGAGGTGGGAGACACCATCGAGGAATACGCGTCGGAAGACGCCACGGTTGTGGTGGGAACGGTAATCGATCCCGAGATGACCGACACGCTGAAGGTCACAGTGGTTGCCACTGGATTGGCCTCTGGCGAGGCACGGCCTTCGTTGGCAGTGGTTGATACTAAGCCCGAGCAAAGTGGAAGTGCGGCGCCGGCTTACGACGAACAATACGATTTGCCACCTGCAACCCGAGCTCGTGTAGCGCGCGCTGGGGCAGCAGGACAGGCAGCGGCGCAGGTAGAGAGCGGCGGAGAGGAATACTTCGACATTCCCGCATTTCTGCGTCGACAGGCGGACTGATCGGGGGGTCATTGTCCGCCTCCACTTAGGTGAGGGTGAGACAATGATCAGACAGAGGACGTTGCGAAATCCGATCAAGGCGACAGGCATCGGTTTACATACGGGAGAGAAAGTTTTCCTCACCCTGAGCCCGGCTCCTATCGACAATGGCATCGTATTTCGGCGCACCGATCTCTCCCCAGTGCAGGACATCCCCGCCTGCGCTCAAAACGTCGGTGACACAACCCTCTCTACCAGTCTTGGACTCGGTGATGCGAAGGTCTCTACGGTCGAGCATCTGTTGTCGGCTATGGCCGGATTGGGGATCGACAATGCCTTTGTCGATGTCACCGCCCCCGAAGTCCCCATTATGGATGGCAGTGCCGGTCCCTTTGTATTCCTGCTCCAATCTGCAGGCATAGAAGAGCAGCCTGCCCCCAAAAAATTTATTCGCATCAAACGCCCGGTGACGGTGACCGAGGGCGACAAAGAAGCAAGCCTGCTGCCCTTTGAGGGCTTCAAAGTCTCTTTTTCGATCGATTTTGATCATCCGGTATTCCACGACCGATCCGCCTATGCAGAGATCGACTTCTCGGCGACGTCTTTCGTCAAGGAAGTGAGCCGTGCCCGTACTTTTGGTTTCATGCATGAAATTGAGTACCTGCGGGCGAGGGGACTTGCGCGCGGAGGTAGTGTCGATAACGCCATCGTCGTGGATGAGTTCCGGATCCTGAATCAGGACGGACTCCGTTATGAGGACGAGTTTGTTAAGCACAAAGTGCTCGATGCCATCGGAGATCTTTACCTTCTCGGCCATTCGCTCATCGGCGAGTTTCGCGCCCACAAGTCGGGACATGCGCTAAATAATGCCGTTTTGAGAGCGCTTCTCGCTCAGGAAGACGCATGGGAAATGGTGACTTTTGAAGACGCATCAGTCGCCCCGATCTCTTATGTCACGGCGCCAGCGGTAGCGACCGCCTAGCATCCGCCAGAGCGGTCGATTTAGACGCCATTTGGTAGCTTTCAGACTTTGCCAAACCGCCCCAGCGTGGCATAGTGCCTGTCCGTTTTGTTGAGCAGTCGCCACCGTTGAAAGTTATTCTTGTCCACAAAACAGCAGCTTCTCGCAGCATTGCCGTCGGCCGTTGGTCGGTGGCGGTGCTCTCTGTGCTCTGTCTCGGACTTCCCCTGGGGCTGATGGCGTTAGGGTATGAATTGGGACAGCGTCAGGGCTCTCACGAGGCTCAGACTGAGCGTCTCAGCGCGGCAGAGCAGGTGGTGAGTCAGCGGGCCAAGGAATTGGCGCAGCTGTCGTCAGATGCGCGTCGGACACTGGAAGCAATGACCCGCAAATTGGCAGAACTGCAAGCTCGGGTGACTCGCTTAGATGCGCTCGGTACTCACATTACGGCGCTGGCAGGTCTGGATGGCGGAGAGTTTGATTTTAGTGAGGATCCTGCGCTTGGGGGTCCACTAACGGCTGTTCCGGGCCCTGTAGTACAGCCCGCTGAGCTCGCAAGCGAGATGGAGCTTTTCAGCGCCACGCTTGATGACCGAGATGCACAGCTTGATGTCCTCGCCGGGCTGCTATTCGATGCTGAGGCTCAGGCTGAGGCTATTCCGTCTGGTCGTCCGATTACCACCGGATGGCTTAGCTCTCCCTATGGCTATCGAAAGGACCCTTTCACAGGACAACGTGCCTGGCATCAGGGGGTCGACTTCGCAGGCAAAGAAGGCGGCGAGGTTATTGCTGTCGCCAGTGGCGTCGTCAGTTGGAGTGGCGAAAGAGCCGGCTATGGCACCATGCTTGAAGTGGCTCATGGGGACGGCATGGTCACCCGGTATGGCCACAACGAAGAAAATCTTGTTGAAGTGGGTGATCTTGTTCGCAAGGGTCAACCCATCGCTGTCCTCGGCAATACGGGGCGTTCAACGGGACCTCATGTTCATTTTGAGGTGTACAAGCACGGTCGGCCAGTCGACCCCGCCAGTTATATCCAGCGCACTCTGCGCTGAGCGCTTTACTTTTCTTGTAAGCGTGCCGGCCCTCACTTGGGTGCCGAGTTTTTACCCCATAAAAAGTTTATTCCCATGATAGCTAAAGCATTAAAAAAGATTTTTGGCAGTCGCAATGATCGCGAACTGAAGCGTATCGGCAAAATGGTGAAGAGCATCAATGAGCTCGAGGCCGCTTTAGAGGCAATGACCGACGAGGAGCTGAAGCTCAAAACCGAAGAATTTCGGGGTCGGCTCACGGCGGGTGCGACACTGGATCAACTCCTGCCCGAGGCCTTCGCCGCAGTCCGCGAGGCGGGGAAGCGAACCTTGGGTATGCGTCATTTCGACGTGCAGCTGATCGGCGGTATTGCCTTACACGAGGGTAAGATTGCCGAAATGCGAACGGGTGAGGGTAAAACCCTTGTTGCGACTTTGCCCGCTTATCTCAATGCCTTGACCGGCGACGCGGTGCATCTCGTTACCGTCAATGATTATCTCGCGGGTCGAGACGCCGCGTGGATGGCGCCGATTTACGAATTCCTGGGGATGACCGTTGGCGTCATTCAGTCCCGTCAGGATCCGGTAGAGAAACGCGCGGCCTATGCCAGTGACATCGTCTATGGCACTAACAACGAATTCGGCTTTGACTATCTCCGCGACAACATGGCTTTTAGTATGGGAGACAAGGCGCAGGGCAAGCTGTCCTTTGCAGTGGTCGACGAAGTGGACTCGATCCTGATTGACGAGGCGCGAACGCCGCTTATTATTTCTGGCGCCGCGGAAGACAGTTCTGAACTTTATCGAAGCATCAACAAGCTGATCCCAAAGCTTTCCCCAGAACTGGAAGGACAGGAGGGAGACTTCACCGTCGATGAGAAGCAACGACAGATTGAGCTGACCGAGACAGGCCACGAAAAGATTGAAGAGATGTTGATTGCGGCGAAATTACTCGCTGAGGACGACAGTCTGTATGCGGCAACGAATCTGGGATTGCTGCATCACGTGCACTCGGGCTTGCGTGCCCACGTGCTATTTCAACGGGACGTTGAGTACATCGTGCAGGATGGTCAGGTGGTGCTAATCGATGAGCACACCGGACGAACCATGCCGGGCCGTCGTTTATCCGAGGGCCTTCATCAGGCGATTGAAGCGAAAGAGGGCGTTAACATTCAGAGCGAGAGTCAGACTCTCGCCTCAACGACATTTCAAAATTACTTTCGCCTGTACGACAAACTGGCGGGCATGACTGGCACGGCCGACACCGAGGCCTTTGAATTTCGTCAAATTTATGGCTTGGAGGTGCTGGTCATCCCAACAAACAAGCCAATGACCCGTCAGGATATGAACGATCTGGTGTATCTCACTCGCGAAGAAAAGTTTGATGCCATCGTAGAGGACGTAAAATCCTGCATCGAGAGTAAGGCGCCTGTGCTGGTAGGAACTGCGTCGGTGGAAACCTCCGAAGAGCTGTCTGAGCGCTTCAAAAAGTCAGGTATCGAGCACAAGGTGCTCAATGCCAAATATCATGCTCAGGAGGCGGAGATCATCGCGCAAGCGGGGCGCCCGGGGGTAGTGACCATAGCCACCAACATGGCGGGTCGGGGTACCGACATTGTGCTGGGGGGTAATTTGGAGGCGGAGCTTACCGCTGCGGGCGAGATCGATAAGGAGACTGAGGCACAAATTCGCTCGGAGTGGGAGGCTCGTCACAACGGCGTTCTGGAGTCAGGCGGTCTGCATATTCTGGGTACCGAGCGCCATGAATCCCGACGTATAGACAACCAGCTTCGCGGTCGAGCGGGTCGACAGGGAGATCCGGGTGTCTCCCGCTTCTATCTGTCCCTCGAGGACAACCTGATGCGTATCTTTGCCTCTGACCGCGTTAAAGGCTTCATGCAGGCGCTCGGTATGGAGAAAGGTGAAGCCATCGAGCACAAGATGGTCACCAACGCCATTGAAAAGGCCCAGCGAAAGGTTGAGGGCCGCAACTTTGATATTCGTAAACAACTGCTGGAATACGACGACGTAGCCAACGACCAGCGGCGCATTATTTACCGACAGCGGGATCAGTTGCTAGGCGAGGAAGAAGTTGCCGAAATGATCACGCAGATTCGCTCTGATGTGGTCAACGGGGCGGTAGATGCATTTATCCCGCCCATGAGCGTTGAAGAGCAGTGGGATGTGCCGGGGCTGGAAAAGCAGTTGGAGGCGGAATTTGCCGTCACCCTCCCACTTCGGGCATGGCTTGAAGAGGACAACACGCTCCACGAGGACTCACTGCGGGAGCGCATCGTTGAAGAGGTGCAGGCGGCGTACGACGCCAAGGTGAATATGGTGGGTGACAACATCCGCCAGCTGGAGAAGCAAATCATGCTTCAGGTGTTGGACACCCTGTGGAAGGAGCATTTGGCGACCATGGACCAGTTGCGACAGGGTATCCACCTGCGTGCCTACGCCAACAAGAATCCCAAACAAGAGTACAAGCGCGAATCCTTTGCCTTGTTCGAGACCCTTCTAGACCGACTGAAATATGAAGTGATTCGCTTTTTGAGTCATGTTCAGGTTCAGCGACAGGACGAGGCGCAAGAGATCGAGCGTCGCCGTCGAGAAGCCGCTGCTAAACAGCAAATGGCATTCGAGCACGCGCAGGCCTCGGGTGTACCCCAGGGGGCCGACGCGGAGGAGCAGGCGACTTCGCCCCCTGACAAGCCGCAGACGATTGTTCGCAATACGCCAAAGGTTGGCCGCAACGATTCCTGCCCCTGCGGCAGCGGTAAGAAATATAAGCAGTGTCACGGGGCATTGGCGTAATGCCGATCCATGTCCCGGGTGTGCGTCTTGGTGTCGCTCAGGCGGGCATCAAAAACCCTGGAAAGGATGATCTCGTTCTCATCGAGCTGGCACCCCAGTCGGCGGTTGCCGGCGTGTTTACGCAAAATGCTTTTTGCGCTGCACCTGTTCAGGTTGCGCGCACCCATTTACAACAGACCGGTGGCGCCATCAGGTACTGGCTTATCAATACTGGCAACGCCAACGCGGGTACCGGTGATCAGGGCGTGCAGGCTGCGCAGCGCAGCTGCGTGGATCTCGCTCGATGTGTCGACACTTCTGAGCAAGCCGTTATGCCTTTCTCCACTGGGGTTATTGGTGAGCCGCTGCCCATCGACATACTTAGCGGGTCACTGCCGGAAGCAGTGGAGGACCTGAATGAGTATGGATGGGAGCGTGCGGCGAGCGCCATTCTGACGACGGATACACTCCCCAAGCTGGCCTCCCGGCAGATGGAGATTGGTGGTCGGGTGGTGACTCTTTCCGGCATGGCAAAAGGTGCGGGCATGATTTGTCCCAACATGGCTACCATGCTGGGGTATGTAGCCACGGATGCGGTAATTGCTGCGCCACTTCTGCAAGCGCTTATTCAATCGGCGGTGGACGCAAGTTTCAACCGTATTACGATTGACGGTGATACCTCTACCAATGATGCCGTCGTTATTGGAGCCACAGGGGTATCGGGCGTGGTTATCACCGAGGAAGAGCCCGATCAATTCCTCGTTTTTGATACCGCGTTGAAGGAATTGTGTCTTGAGTTGGCCCAGGCAATTGTTCGCGATGGGGAAGGTGCCACCAAATTTGTTGAGATTCAGGTTTCAGGAGGTGGCACCTGTGCTGAGTGCGATCAGGTTGCTTACACCATTGCACATTCGCCGCTGGTCAAGACGGCTTTATTTGCCAGTGACCCGAACTGGGGGCGGATACTTGCCGCGATTGGTCGCGCTGATTTAGATGGTCTCGACGTCAATGGTGTGACTGTCAGTATTAACGGTGTGCTCATCGCCGACCAAGGCTCACGAGCGGCTTCTTACACCGAGGAGCAAGGGGTCGCTGCCATGGCGCCGGCAGATTTAATGCTGCAGATTGATCTGGGCCGGGGTGACGCCTCTTCGGTTGTATGGACGACCGATTTTTCATATGACTATGTGAAGATCAACGCAGAGTACCGCACCTGAATGAGTATGGTTGTCCACGTGGCTGTGGGAGTGTTGGTCGATACGGAAGGTCGTGTATTGATTGCTCGCCGTGCCCCCACGAGTCATCAGGGCGGGCTGTGGGAGTTTCCTGGTGGTAAGGTAGAAGCCCATGAGACGGCAATCGATGCCCTGAGGCGTGAGCTGACTGAAGAGCTGGGCGTTAGCGTACAGAGTGCCTCCCCGTTGATGCAGGTGGATCATGAGTACCCGGATAAAGCCGTGCTGTTGGATGTCCATCGCGTCACTGAGTGGGCTGAGGAACCTCGAGGTTGTGAGGGACAGCCTCTCGCCTGGGTCCTGCCGTCCAAACTCGATGAATTTCAATTTCCTGAAGCGAACGAGGCTATCGTGTCACGGCTGCAAAGTGGAAGCTTTGACGAGTAGCTGTTTGTGAAGTTCGTCGACGTGCTGATGGAGTTCCTCAAGATTTCCATCGTTGTCGATAATTAGATCAGCAGCGCGCAGCCGGTCCTCTCGATTTAGCTGCGCCGCCATAATGTGCCGAACGAGATCGGCGCTGTTGCCGTCACGTTTTATCGTTCGCTCCAGTTGAGTCGACTCGGGCACGTCAACGACGACCACCAGATCAACAAAGTCATTTTGTGAAGCCTCGATAAGAAGCGGAGAACTTAAGACCACATAGGGCGAGTCTGCGGACTGCAGCTGGCATATGATTTCTTCCCGTATTGCCGGATGGGTAATGCTCTCAAGCCACCGGCGTTCATCGGGGTGTTCAAAGACAATTTCTCGCAGTGCTGCTCGATCGAGGCTGCCGTCCTCTTTTATGACGCCTGACCCAAAGTGATCTGCGATAGCCTGCAAAGCCGGTTGGCCCGGTTCAACGACGACCCGCGCTGCTACATCGGCATCCACGATGGTGATGCCTAAATTCGCCAGACGGTCCGTGACCGCAGACTTGCCACTACCTATGCCTCCCGTAACTCCGACAACCAAGGCCACCAGATACTCCTTACAGGCCAAGCATGTTGTAGTAGGTAGCAGTCAGCGAGTCGCCATAGAACAAGGTAAGCAAACCCGCGCCTGCCAGATAGGGCCCGAAGGGCATGGGAGTGTCGCGTTCCTGGCGGCGCAACATAATCATGCTGATCCCGACAAAGGCGCCAACAAACGAGGAGAGGATGATGATAAGCGGTAGGGCCTCCCAGCCGAACCACGCCCCCAGAGCGGCGAGAAGCTTGAAGTCTCCATACCCCATGCCCTCCTTGCCGGTGGTCAGTTTAAACAGCCAGTAAATGCTCCAGAGCGATAGGTAGCCGGCCACGGCGCCCATCACGGCGCTATCGAGTGAGCAAAACAGACCACCGAGGTTCACGAGAAGGCCAACCCATAACAAGGGCAGGGTCAGGCTGTCGGGGAGCAGGCAGGTATCGAGATCGATGCCGGTGAGCACAATCAAAAAGCCAAGCAGTAGTAACGCAGCGATCATGGTGATGGTGGGACCGAATGCCAGTGCCGCTCCCAGAAAGAGCAAGCCTGTGCAAAACTCTGTTAGCGGATACCGCCAGCTAATCTTTGTCTTGCAGCTGTTACACCGCCCCCCCAGCAAGAGAAAGCTGATGATCGGGATGTTTTGCCAAGGTCGGATAGGAGCGTTACAGGCTGGGCAGTGGGAGGGTGGGCAGGCAAGTGAAAGTGGAGCCTGCTCCGGGACGCTTTCCTCCAGAAGTTCGCAACACTCGGCGCGCCATGCCTGTTCCATCATTTTGGGTAGGCGGATAATCACTACATTGAAGAAACTTCCTACCACCAATCCAAAAGCGAAAGCGCTGGTATTCAGAAACCAGGGTGTTTCAAAAGCGGCGAGAAGATCCAAGGGCAGGGGCCTTTAAATGACCGAGCCAAGCATGAAGATAGGCAGGTACATCGCGATCATAAGTCCGCCGATTAGTACGCCTAGAATGGACATGACTAGTGGCTCCATCAGGGAGCTAAGGTTATCCACGGCATCGTCAACCAAGGTTTCGTACTGGTCGGCCACCTTTCCCAGCATTTCATCCAGAGCTCCAGACTGTTCGCCGATTGATGTCATTTGTAGCAGCATGGTGGGGAATAGTCCTGTGGATCTGATCGACTGATACAGAGACGTCCCCGCTGTCACGTCATCACGGATTTGATAAACCGCCGCAGAGTAAACCGAATTACCGGCAGCCCCGGCGGTCGACTCCAACGCTTCTACGAGTGGCACCCCAGCGGCGAACGTCGTCGAGAGGGTGCGAGAGAAGCGAGCCACTACTGAGTCGTGAATGATTCCGCCAACGACAGGCAATTTAAGTGAAAGGGCGTCCACGCGATCCCTGATCTGCTTTGAGCGGAGCATGGCTTGGGAGTAGGACCAGCTGGCTACGATCACGGCGAACAGCAAGATAAACCACCAGGCTTGCACAAATTCAGAGATGCGCAGGACGAATAAGGTAAAGTCCGGCAGATCAGCACCGAAGCCTTTGAAGGTCTCAGCGAAGGTTGGCACCACCTTCACTAGAAGAATACCGGTGACCACGATCGCCACCACCATCACGGCAATCGGATAGGTCATGGCTTTTTTGATCTTTGCGCGCAGTGCCTCGGTCTTTTCCTTGTAGGTCGCCACGCGATCGAGCATGACCTCTAGCGTTCCCGAGTTTTCTCCCGAGCTTACCAGTGAACAAAATAGATCATCAAAGTACTTGGGGTGTCTGGCTAGTGAAGCGGCCAAACCGCCCCCTGCAGCGACGTCGGTCTTGATATCCGTCACCAGGTTCCGCATCAGCTGATTCTCAACTCCGTCCGCGACGATATCAAAACTCTGGATCAGTGGGACTCCCGCCTTCATCATAGTTGCCATCTGACGTGTGAAAAGTGCGATATCCGAGGACTTGATTTTTCTGCTGCCAAAGTAAAGTAGGGGCCGTACTTTTCGCCTCACTGTCTTAGCACTAATGCCTTGCATGCGGAGTTGTGCTTTGGCGAGTGCCTGTGAGGCGGCGAGGACTTCTCCCCGATTCTTGCGACCGCTTTTGTCGAGGCCAGTCCATACAAATGTGTTTAGTGTCGCCATCCCTTCCGTGGTCTCCGACTATCAGTCTGTGGTCACGCGGTTTATCTCTTCTAGACTAACAAGGCCTGCCGCCGCTTTATACAAGGCGGAGGTTCTTAAGTCATTGAAACCGTCCAAGCGCGCCTGAAGACTTAACTCCGACGAGTTTCCGCCATTCATAATCAAATTTGCAAGCTCCTTGGTAATCTTCACGACCTCATAAATGCCCACACGTCCCATGAAACCGTCTTTACAGGCAGAGCAACCAACTGCCCGCTTGATGGTTGCGGTCTCTAGCATTTTTTCCGTAAAGCCAAGCCCCAGCAACGCCTCAGTCGACACCTCAATTTCAGGCATGCTGCACCGTTTACACAGGCGTCTTGCAAGACGCTGGGCGATGATGAGCGAGACAGAAGACGCAATATTGAAGGCGGGAACCCCCATATTCATCAGGCGGGTAAGTGTTTCCGCTGCGCTATTGGTATGCAGAGTGGATAGCACAAGGTGTCCCGTTTGCGCTGCTTTTATACCAATCTCGGCAGTTTCGAGATCTCGGATCTCACCGACCATGATGACGTCTGGATCTTGACGTAGAAATGAGCGCAATGCTTCTGCAAAGTTGAGGCCTACCTTGTTGTTTACTGGCACCTGGTTGATGCCGTGCATGTTAATTTCCACGGGGTCTTCCGCTGTAGATATATTACGTTCGGGGGTATTGAGAGTGTTGAGGCCAGCGTAAAGAGAAACGGTTTTTCCCGAGCCAGTGGGCCCAGTCACTAAAATCATGCCTTGGGGCTTTGAGAGGGCATCTATGTAAAGCGCTTTTTGATCTTTCTCGTACCCCAGAGCGTCAATACCCATTTGTGCCGCAGTGGGATCGAGGATACGCAGCACGATTTTTTCCCCGAACATCGTGGGGAGCGTATTTGCCCGAAAATCGATGGCGCGATTTTTTGATAGCTTTATTTGAATCCGGCCGTCCTGAGGAATCCGTCGCTCGGAGATATCCATTTGCGACATGATCTTTAGGCGGGAAGATAACCGTGGCGTGAGGTTGCGTGGCGGATTAGCGACTTCTCGTAAGATGCCGTCTATTCGGAACCGGATACGGTATTCTTTTTCGTAGGGTTCGAAGTGAATGTCCGAGGCCTTTTGTCTTACGGCGTCTAGCAGCACTTTATTAATGAAGCGGACAATAGGCGTGTCACCCGCGGCGCTGGGGACGTCATGATCGGCTTGGTGGCGATCTCCTTTGTCCACGGTGAGGTCGTATTCGTCGTCCTCGCCAAGATCCACAATGCTTGCGTCAAGGGAGTCCTGTTCTTCCAATAACTCACCCAGTAGTTGAGACAGTGCTTTTTCATTCACCAAAACAGCGTCGGTGCTTATTCCCGTCGCAAATTTGAATTCATCAAGAGCAGCAAGGTTGGTGGGGTCGGAGATGGCCACGAACAGTCGGTTCCCTCGACGATAGAGGGGTATCGCATGATGTTTTGCCATTAGTTCAGGCGCGACGATATTCTTCGGGAGGGATGCCTTATCAAATGCGGTCGTGTCAAAAATAGGCACCCCGAACTCCCGGGAGGCCAGTTCCGCGAGCTCATGGCTATCCACGTCAAGGGATTCAACCAGGTAGCGCACCAGAGATATCTCAAGCTTGCTGGCCTCGCGGGTCGCCTCGGTTGCTTGCTCTTCGCTGAGCACACCGTCAGAGACTAGCCCTCCTGCTAGGCCGGTTAACTTGTTTTCTATGTGATTGGATGCGCTGATATCCACTGAGTGCGCGAAGCCTCCTGCCTCCAATAACTCCAGCCTACTTTATGTCCGGAAACACTGCGCTTTGCCTCACTGAGGCAGCAAATTGATCTCAAAGATAAGTCCTGACAGTCAGGAGAGCATCAGAAATATGGTGGTTTAATCTCGATGGCTGACTGTGACTGTAAAACCCTATACTCTTGTGGGCTGCTACTCTCAGCGGCGTTGCACCCCGCAAATCTACATCGGCCGCTACCTCTTCAAATCGACCATAGTCCATGAGCAACTTGTGTTAACAAATGCCCTTGTCAACGCAGGAACCCTCAGTTTCGGTGTCGCTCCACTCGTCAATAACGCCATTGTTGTCACGGTCCAGAGCGGTCAGGATGTAGGTATAGGATGTGCTGCCGTTAGCAAAAGAGGCCGCCGACGTCACTGTAATTGCTGGAGATGTCCAGTCGACAGTGTCAACTTCAGCACCGGCCGCTGCATCCGCAAGAACTGCAGCCGGAACTCTGCAGGTAGCCAGCGTACCCCTGCCCGTTTGCATACATATGTCGATCGCCTGCCTGGCGGGTGCCGCCGCAGCAACTACCTCTGCAAAGCGAGCTTTTTCTGTGTAACTCCGGTAAGCTGGAATCGCCACACCGGCCAGAATGCCTATGATCGCGATGACGATCATGAGTTCGATTAGGCTAAATCCTTTTTGTGCTGTCACGCTTTCTCTCCTTGAAATGAAAATCGCCCGATGGGCTCATGAGTGCAAACCCTCGTGGGCATCACCGATAAGACCACAGCATTTTGCGTGCTGAATTTGTGAACCGCTAGTAGTAGAGGCCTACGGGAGTTGGATAATGCCGCTTTTGTTGGCTTTTTCTTACCACTTCGATCAATACAGAAAGTAAGTCATCAAATTTTGCGCCTCGAAAGGCTAGTAGGAAAGCTTGAGCTGACAAACTGTCGCTGTGACTGCGTTTCTGTTTAAACGCTTGCGGAGCTACCTTCCGCCACGACCTCCATCACCGGATAGCTGGTACTTTCCTGCACCCCGGGTAATTGCATCAGGCTGCCCCCAAGGAACTCGCGGTAGTCACTCATGTCGCTAACCCGCGCCTTGATGAGGTAGTCAAAGTTCCCGGCGACCAGATGACATTCCTCCACCTCGGGGATGTCCTTAATGGCGTCAGTAAATTCCTGAAAAGAGTCGCCCGCTGTCCGCTGCAGGGTGATTTGCACAAACACCACCAGACCTCGGCCCAGCTTTGCTGGATCCAGCGATGCATGATAGCCGCGGATGTATCCCTCACGCTCCAGTCGTTTGACCCTCTCACCACAGGGGGTGGTAGTCAGCCCGACCTGCCTCGCCAGCGCTGCCAGACTCATTCGACCGTCCCGCTGCAGCAGCCTGAGAATATGCCGATCGATACGGCTCAATTGGTTGGGCTGATTAACTGCCATGAGGTGTGCTCCTTGGTGGGGTGGTGTGGCCATTGAGCTCTTGGAACCCAATGGCATATGGGTGGGTTACCGTCATTACCCGATCGACTATTTGTAGATCATAAACCTAATTTTCATGCTTTATAAAGGCGAAAAAGCTACTTTTATAAGAATTTTTTAGCAGAAAAACCTTTTTACAGCCCATAAGATTAGCCAATTGCAAAGCGGCATCAAGCACAAGGAGGTCTTCTCATGCTGGTCGGTGTCCCAAAAGAGATCAAGAACCACGAATATCGGATTGGAATGACCCCTGCCGGCGCGCGGGAATTGGTCAGTCACGGCCATCAGGTGTGGGTCGAAAACAATGGTGGAGCTGCTATTGGCTTTGACAACGCCGATTATGAAGCGGCAGGTGCCCACATCGTCGCGAGCCCTGAAGAGATCTTTGGTGGCGCGGATATGGTGGTGAAGGTCAAAGAGCCACAGCCCAATGAGTGTCGAATGTTAAGACCCGGGCAATTGCTATTCACCTATCTACATCTTGCGCCCGATCCTGAGCAGGCTCACCTGCTGCTTGCATCGGGCGCAACTGCAATTGCCTATGAGACTGTGACCAACGCCAAGGGTGGATTGCCTCTGTTGGCTCCAATGAGCGAGGTCGCTGGACGCATGTCTATTCAGGCGGGAGCGCATCATCTTGAGAAAGCGCAAGGCGGTAACGGCATGCTACTTGGGGGCGTGCCCGGTGTTGAACCCGCCCATGTCTTGATTTTGGGCGGTGGTGTTGTGGGCACCAACGCGGCAAGGATGGCCGTTGGTCTCGGCGCCAGAGTGACGCTGCTCGATCGTTCACTGGAACGCCTGAATCAGCTGGATGAACTCTTTCAAGGCAGGGTCGTTTGTCTTTACTCAACCCAAGATGCCGTCGAGCGTTTTGCTTTGGAGGCGGATCTTGTCGTAGGGGCCGTGCTCATACCTGGCGCCTCCGCGCCCAAGCTCATCACCCGACACCATATCGACCGCATGAAGCCCGGAGCCGTGGTCGTAGACGTCGCAATTGATCAGGGCGGCTGCTTTGAAACCTCGAGGGCAACGACTCACCAAAATCCTACCTATGTGGTCGACGAGGTGGTGCATTACTGCGTCGCCAATATGCCTGGTGGGGTAGCCCGCACGGCGACCATGGCGCTGACTAACGCCACCTTGCCCTTTACTCTGGCGCTGGCTGATAAGGGGTTGCAAGCGGTTAGAGACGATGAGCATCTGCGCAATGGCCTTAATGTTCACGGAGGTCACGTGACTTATGAGGCGGTTGCTCAAGCATTGAATCTGCCATATCTCAGTCCGGAGCAGGCGCTGTCACCTCTAAAGCAAAGCGCTTAGACAGACGATCTAATCCCTAGGGGAAGAGGAGCCCGTTCAAGCCCTAGAGGCGCAACTCCCGTTGGTTTTGAACCGAGGTTGCACTCTTGATAACACCACTGGAGAGTGCCCTGTCCTATGACGGCTGCCTTGCTTTAAATTCCCGCCGGCGTTGGTGCAGAAGAGGTTCGGTGTAGCCACTGGGCTGCTCGGTCCCAAGGAAGACCAGATCGCAGGCCGCTCTGAAAGCGATACTCGAGTCAAAGTGGCCGGCCATGGGTCGGTAGCTGGGGTCGGATTCATTCTGCCCATCCACGACTGCGGCCATACGCTTCAGGGTTTCCATGACCTGCTCTCGACTGACAATATCGTGACGAATCCAGTTGGCTAAATGCTGGCTCGAGATACGGAGTGTTGCGCGGTCCTCCATGAGTCCCACGTTATTGATATCCGGCACCTTGGAGCACCCGACGCCTTGATCAATCCATCGCACTACATAGCCGAGGATACCTTGAGCATTGTTGTCAAGTTCTCGCTGGATTTCTGACGGATCGAGGTCGCTGGCTCCTTTTAAAGGTAGCGTCAGGATGTCATCGATACTGCGACGGGCATGGCCATTGAGGTTGGCCTGAATCCCGTGAACATCAACCGCGTGATAGTGGCTCGCGTGCAGTGTTGCTGCGGTAGGTGAGGGTACCCAGGCACAGTTGGCACCGGATTTGGGATGGCCTACTTTTTGGTCGAGCATGTCCGCCATGCGATCGGGCATCGCCCACATGCCTTTTCCGATCTGAGCTCTGCCCTGAAGACCACAGGCCAGTCCCACATCAACATTCCAATCTTCATAGGCAGTAATCCAGCGCTCGGATTTCATGGCGGTTTTGGGCGTAAAGGCACCCGCTTCCATGCTGGTGTGGATTTCGTCGCCGGTGCGGTCGAGAAAGCCCGTGTTAATGAAAACGACACGCTCTCGCGCTCTGTTAATACACTCGGCAAGATTGATCGTGGTACGCCTCTCCTCATCCATGATGCCGACCTTGATGGTGTTTTTGGCAAGCCCAAAAGCTTGTTCAACCCGCTCGAACAGGTCGACGGTGAAGGACACCTCGTCCGGGCCATGCATTTTCGGTTTAACGATATACACGCTTCCGCATCGGGAGTTTTTGATAGGCCCCGCGCTTTTTAAATCATGGATGGCACACAGCACCGTGAACATGGCATCCATGATGCCCTCGGGTACTTCTTCGCCCTCGGCGGTGAGTATCGCGTCATTGGTCATGAGGTGGCCGACATTACGGACGAAGAGAAGGCTACGTCCGGGCAGGGTCAAGGGACTGCCATTGACACCCGTAAATTCCCGATCGGGGTTCATCCGTCGCGTAAGGGTTTTGCCCCCTTTGGCAAAACTCTCGGAAAGGTCGCCCTTCATCAGCCCCAGCCAGTTACGGTACACAACGACTTTGTCCTCCGCGTCCACAGCCGCGACAGAATCCTCACAGTCTTGAATAGTGGTGAGTGCCGACTCCAGACAGAGGTCCTTGACCCCAGCAGGATCGGTCGCACCGATGGCGTGGGATCGATCAATCTGGATTTCCACATGCAGACCGTGATGACAAAGTAAAATTGCGCTCGGTTCCCCGGCGGGCCCCGAGTAGCCCTTGAGCTGTGTTCCGTCAGCAAGGGTCGTCGACTCCCCTGAATTCAAGGCTATTTTGAGTGCGGCTCCATGGACGCTGTAGCCAGTCGCTTCTGAGTGGCTTCCGGTGTCGAGTGGAAAGTAGCGATTGAGGAAGTCTCGCGCCCAGGCAATGACTCTCTCACCACGGATGGGGTTGTATGAGCCTGCGCGCTCTGCGCCATTGTCCTCCGATATCGCATCAGTGCCGTACAGCGCGTCATATAAGCTGCCCCATCGGGCATTCGCGGCATTGAGCGCGAATCGGGCATTCATCACTGGCACCACCAGTTGAGGGCCGGCAATGCACGCTATCTCCTTATCGACGTTTTCCGTGGTTACACAAACGGAACCAGGTTGGGGTAGCAGGTAACCGATCTCTTCCAGAAACTCACGATAAGCATCGGGGTTCTCGGGATCACCCGGATGTTCTTGGTGCCAGGCATCCAGTTGCGCCTGCAGGTTGTTGCGAGTTGCCAGTAGTGCCTTGTTCCGGGGCATCATTTCTGCCAGCACAGAAGCCATAGACTGCCAGAAACCGTCGGCACTCACACCTGTACCGGGGACAATCTCCGCGACGAGTAGTTGATGGAGGGCAGCGTCGACTTGCAGCCCAGCACAGGTAATGCGTTCACTCATGGTGTTCTCCAAAGTGAGGTAAAACGGATCGTCTCCTCGCCCTAGGGGGAAACGGCACAGCTCGAAGGCCGCTATTGTGAGTGAGTGTAGACATCAGCAAAACAAATGGCCTTAATAAAGCCTATTCGTCACACTAATAAAGGTCGCTTATCCATGAAGGTCACTGTCCCACAGAGGTCACTCATTGAGGTCCCGTGCAATCTGGGTAATGAGTTGGCGAATCCAGCGGTGAGCCGGATTGTGCTGCAGCAAGGGGCTCCAAGCCATCTTGAGCTCCAGCGGGGGAACATCGAAGGGGCAATCTCTCACCACTACACCAGGATTGTCCTTTTTTAGCCAGGTGGCACGGGTCGGAAGGGTCACGATCAAATCGTTTTGCTCCGCCAGCGTCATGGCAGCCTGATAGTGGCGGGTAAACACCCGGATGTTCCTCTTTTTCCCCATCGCATCAAGGGCGTGATCCACCCATCCAAGGCGTTGCACATCATCGGGATCCACCCCAACCCCCACTCCCATGCCGGTCTTACTGACCCAGATGTGACTGGCCGCCAAATAACTGTCTAAATCAAAGCGCTTTAGGATCGGATTATCCCGATTCATGAGGCAGGTGAATGTATCAGTCCACAGGGTGATTTGATGAAAAGACTGGGGCATTTGATCAAAGCGGTTGATGACCAAATCGATCTTGCCTCTCTCCACGTCGAGGAAGCTCACGTCTGAGGGTGTCATTACGTCCAGGGTCAGGCCGGGGGCCCGCTCTCTGAGAGTCTGCATAACCGCGGGGAACAGGGTTGACTCCGCATAGTCCGAGGCCATCACCCGGATTACTTGTTTGGCATCGGTTGGATCAAACTCGGCCGTGGGCTGGATAGCACGCTCAACTCCGGAGAGAATGTCGCGAACGAGAGGTTCAAGCTCCAGAGCTCGCGCGGTCGGGGTCATCCCGTCAGAGGTCCTGACCAGCAGGGGGTCGTTGAAAAGATCTCGCAGTCGACGCAGGCCATTGCTCATGGCAGGTTGTGATAGTCCCAATTGGTTGGCTGCCTGGGTCACATTGCATTCCCTGAGTAGTACATCGAGGTAGACCAGCAGGTTAAGATCAATGCGATGTAGCGCCTTCAAAGCTATTCTCCCTGCGAATACAAAACATTCCGGTTATCATGGTGGTGAATTTTAGCGTCAATTGATAGGGTTCGGCGACGTCTAGTGAAGACCAGCGCCCGAAGCACCAGCAGCGGTCCGTATTTCAAGCTCTAATTTCATCCAGTTATCAGATATTAAAAAGGTACAACCATGTATTCCGCCCCGACCGACGATATGCAATTTCTCATTGATGATGTGCTCACTGTCGAGCAACGACTGGGGGAGTTGCCGCGCTTTTCTGACATGGGTGTCGGTGTTGATCTGACGACAGCCTTGCTCGATGAGGCAGCGAAGTTGGGCACCGATATGGTCTCCCCCTTGCGCCGAGTGGGTGACAGTCATCCCGCGACCTGCACCGAGGGGAAGGTTAGTATCCCGCCGGGTTACGCCGAGGCGATCCAAGCACTTGGTGCTGGTGGTTGGGTGGGTATCTGTGCCGATGTTGAAGCTGGTGGTCAAGGTTTGCCGGAGATCTATGGCACTGCTGCCTGTGAAATTTGGAACAGCGCCGATATGGCCTTTGCTCTGGAGCCTTTTCTGAGCTCTGGTGCCGCACTCGCCATCAAGGCCCATGCCAGTGATTCTCTTAAGGCACGCTATCTTGAAAAAATCAACACCGGTGAATGGTCCGGCACCATGAACCTCACCGAATCCGGCGCAGGCTCTGACCTCGGTCCAATGAAAACCCGGGCCGAGCGTCACGGGGACCACTATAAAATTTTTGGCCAGAAGATCTACATCACCTGGGGCGATCACGACGCGACGGAGAACATTATCCACCTCGTCCTCGCCCGCTTACCCGATGCGCCGGCGGGCAGTAAGGGTATCTCCCTGTTTCTGGTTCCCAAGTTTTTGGTGAACGATGATGGCTCTCTGGGAGAGCGTAATGACGCGTTTCCTGTCAGCACCGAACACAAACTCGGCATTCACGGCAGTCCGACCTGCGTGATGGCTTATGGGGACAACGGCGGTGCCATTGGTTACCTGGTAGGTGAGGAAAACAACGGTTTGGCCTGTATGTTCACCATGATGAACGAGGCCCGATTAAAAGTTGGATTGCAGGGCATCGGAGCCTCCGAGGGCGCCTATCAGAAAGCCGTCGCTTACGCGCGGGAACGCGTTCAGGGTGGCGTTGCCATCATCGAACACGCCGACGTGAAGCGAATGCTGACCACGATGCGTGCTTTGATCGAAGGCATGCGCGCCTTAGCCTACACCGAGGCGGTCACCATGGATCTTGCGCACTATGGCGATGCTGATGAGCGCAGTGAGCAGCAGCGCCGCATCGATTTGATGATCCCGGTGATCAAGGGTTGGTGTACTGAGGTTGGCCTCGAGGTCACGTCACTTGGCGTGCAGGTTCATGGTGGTATGGGCTATGTGGAAGAAACCGGAGCGGCGCAATTTTTGCGGGATGTTCGCATTACACCAATATACGAGGGCACGAATGGCATACAGGCTGCTGATCTTGTTAATCGAAAGGTGGCCCGAGATGGCGGTGCGACGATGGAGGCGATACAGGCTGAAATCAAGACGACAGCGAACGACCTGGCCTCAAGTGGCAACCACGGCCTTCAGGGATTGGGCTCTGCGTTATCAAAAGCTCTGGCAGTTCATGTGCAGACTACACAGGCAGTGCTCGCGATGGCGGCTGACGACCGATTCAATGCGCTTGGTGGTGCGTTTGATTACATGATGCAGACCGGTTATCTCTTCGGCGGGTGGCATTTGGGCCGCTCCGCGCTTGTTGCCGAGTCGCTACATGCCGAGGGAGAGAGAACCGCTTTCTGCGAGCGAAAAATGGCAACAGCCGCGTTTTACGGCGCGCGCATTCTTCCTCGGTGTGATGCCCATGCGGGCGCCATCAACCAGGCAGATAGCACGCTCACCGACTTCGCCGTAGATTGGCTCTGAGAACGATATGGATTCTGGTGACTTTACAACCCCGGATTTATCGGACAGCGCAGCGGACGCGAGGGCGCTGACCTATCAGTTCCAAAGCTACGGTCGCCGCGAGCGTTTCTTTGGTCCAGTGGAGACCATTGCCTGTTTTGAGGACAACTCCAGAGTCGCTGAGGCGGTAGCTGAACCTGGTGGGGGTCGCGTTCTGGTCGTTGACGGCCAAGGCTCGCTTAATCGTTCGCTGCTTGGAGACAACCTAGCGCAGAAAGCGTCGGACAACGGCTGGGCGGGGCTGGTGATTATCGGCGCCATCCGCGATGTGGAGATTATTGATCGCATCGAAATCGGTGTTAAAGCGCTTGGGGTGATTCCCGTAAAAACCAAAAAGCAGGATCGCGGGGACCGTCACGTAGAGCTGTTGCTGAGAGAGGTCACGGTTCGCCCGACTGATTGGCTTTACGCAGACCGCAACGGGGTGCTTGTGAGTCCTGTGGCGCTGACTCCCTAAGGGCTGTTGATCAGCTGGGATCGAAGCGCATTGACAGATCGAGCGGTGTCACACTTTTTGTCAGCGCACCGATAGAAATGTAATCCACTCCCGTGTTGGCGATGGCCTGGAGGGTCGTTTCCGATACGTTACCAGAAGCCTCAAGTTCTGCCGCGCCGGCAGTAATCTTTACCGCTTCTCTCAGACTGTCCAGATCAAAGTTGTCGAGCATGATCCGATCTGCGCCCGCAACAAGGGCAAGGCGTAATTCGTCCAGTGTTTCAACCTCAACTTCGATGGGAAGATCGGGAGTGGCTTGTCGCGCCGCGCTGATGGCGTTGGTGATGCCGCCCGATGCTTCAATGTGATTTTCCTTAATGAGATAGGCGTCATAGAGACCAATACGATGGTTGTGACAACCCCCACAGTGCACGGCGTATTTTTGGGCGAGACGCAAGCCGGGTATGGTTTTTCGCGTGTCCAGCAGGCGCACTCCTGTCCCTGCGACTGACAGCGCGTACTGCTGTGCCCGCGTTGCAGTGCCCGACAGAAGCTGTAGGAAATTGAGGGCGGTGCGTTCTCCAGTCAGCACAGCACGCGCGTCCCCGGAGATACTAAAAAGCAAGTCGTTCTCGCCGATGGTATCGCCATCCTTGAAGTGCCAGTGAGGGACAAGTGCTGGATCAAGTTGATTGAATACTTCGTCAACGAAGGCGACGCCACAGAGAACTCCGGCATCTCTTGATATTACTTGAGCAGAAGCATGGGTCCCCGCAGGGATCAGATTTGCTGTGACATCGCCGGAGCCAACATCCTCAGCGAGTGCCTGCCTGACCATTGCTTCCACGTACGCGGGGTTTATCATGTTACTCCTCAGGTTTCAGGCAGTGTCGAGTAGCGGCTGCTGACCGATTTGATATGGGACACACAGGCGAAAATAAAGAATCGTGAATCCGTGGAATGTCAAAGCAGGGTGGCTGTCTGAAGCACGTCGTGTGGACTCTCCCAATGCCAATGAGCGGCCAAGTGATGCAACGGTGGATTTGCTCGTCATTCACAATATTTCCTTGCCTCCGGGGGAATTTGGTGGCGATTACATAGAGGCGCTATTTACTAACGCACTCGACCCGGAGGCTCACGAGTATTTCGCCGATGTTGCGCATCTTACCGTATCAGCGCATTTTTTAGTGCGCCGAAACGGAGAGGTGGTCCAGTTCGTTTCCACGGATGAGCGAGCCTGGCATGCGGGTGACTCGTTATGGTTCGATCGCGCTAACTGCAATGATTTTTCGGTGGGGATTGAGGTTGAGGGGGCTGATGATGTGCCCTACGCCGAGCAGCAATATAGCGCTCTGGCCAAACTGATCAGAGCACTGTGGGAGTATTATCCAACCTTGGCGCCGGATGCTATGGTGGGGCATTCAGATATTGCGCCCGGAAGGAAAACGGATCCAGGCTCGGCGTTTGATTGGCAGAAACTCAGGCAATTGTTGTCGATAACCACATAAAAGAGGATTGCTTTTGACCTACTTGGCGTTTTTGGCGGCCACACTGTGTTACCTGTTTCTGGGTCCCGGTGGGCCGTTACATCGCGATAGCTGGTTTGCGCTACTGAAAGGTCGCGTGGAGGCCTTTGAGCCTGAATTTGGGTTGGGAGTCTTTCTGCTGGTCGTCATCCCGAGCGCCGGCTTTGCCCTGCTTTACGGTGTCTTGGAGCAAATTTTTGGCGGCGCAGCCATGCTGTTTCTCGGAACAGCCGCTCTATTTTTTAGTTTTGGGCGGCTCAACTGGGTAGCTCTCGTCGAGCGCTGCAGAGCGAGGGCGACGGTAAAGGATTATCAGGGTGTAGCCCTCGTTATCGAGGAAGCAGGCGGCGATCCTATTCAGGTGGAAGATCTGGATGAGCTCGGTCGGGTGGTGTCTCGGGCGCTGCTTTACGAGGGCTTCCAGCGCTGGTTTCCGCCGGCGCTGTATTTCGTCCTGATTGGACCCGTCGGGGCGGTGGCTTATCGCCTTATCCAACTAGCCTCTGACGACTCCAAAGTGCCCGTGGGCAGTTTGCGATACCTCGTGGACTGGCTGCCTGCCCGACTACTTTGGCTTTCCTTTGGGGTAGTCGGAAACTTGGCGGGCCTAAGGGGCGTAAGCGGCGACCGGCTCATGGATCCCGAGATCAACACCGACGAACTGCTGCTTGAGGGCCTCGAATCAGCTCTCGATGTTGAGTGTGATTCTACTGATGAGTCGCAGCCACTGCTTCCCCTCAGGCGCATTGAACGAGTCTATGATGGTATCAAAGGTAGTTTTTTCCTCTGGTTGATCACTGTATCCGTTCTGGTCATTTTATCCTGATACCGATCGCCTCATTCTACATTCCATGCGTCGACACAGGCAGATTTTGTGGGTGTATGTCCTGACGTGGCAGCTTGTTGGGGCTAGCGAATCACAGCTGGCGGGCTCGGGCTCTCAAGGCCTCGAGCCACGACTGTAGCAGCGGTGCAGCTACTTTTGGCTGGGGGGGGCTCATCGGCTGTTCCAGCAAAAAGCCGAGAATAGCCTCATGCTCGGTCTGCCGGTGGGCTCTCACATCGGCAAGCATGGATGAGATATTGCCTGCGGTATCGGCAATGACACTATCCACCACGTCTTGTAGGGAGCCCGGTATCGCGCCCCCATGGAAATTGGAGAGCACCCCATTGATTTCCTCAACAGCCTGAATAACCTGACCTCGCCAGGGGTCTGTAGCGAGCGCGCCGTTGGGTATATCGTTAAGGGCGGTGCACGGGTTGATAGCCGCGTTGATTACCAACTTTTGTATGAGCAGTGACTGAATATCCTCGCTCCAGCTGCATCGCTCAACCGACCCAATCAAGGGGTTTAGCCAATCAGGCATGCCATCTCCAGACTGCTCCCAGTGGCCGAAAAACGTCACGCCCCCGCCCGACTGTCTGTAATGCTGGTGCAAGGTGCCATTGACCGCTGAAGAACTGATCAACGCGCAACCTGCGGTTGTGGTGGCGGCAATGAGATTGTGAGAGGGGATGAGTGCGTTGAGTGAATCATGATAGCCCATGCCATTGCTGAGAACTGCCACCGTACCTCCAGAGCTAAGGTTTTTGCTGATGCATTTGGTCGCCGCAAGCACGTCATAGGATTTGGTGGCGATCAATAAATGATTGATGGGGTGGGTGTCTGAAACGCATTGGGTCCGAAATCGATGGGTTAGGTGATTGGAATCTCTCTCAAGAGTGATCTCCCGGTGCTCTTCTTCTTTACGCGTGACGAGAACAACGTCATACCCGGCAATAATTGCCCGGTGAGCAAACAGGGATCCCAGAGCGCCAGCGCCAAGAATGTGCAGAGAAGTCACCTCAGAACCTCGCTGAGGTAAGTTGTCACGTTGTTACTCTCGTCCCGGGTCACTTTTTGTCCCACTGCAGCTCGCCAGTTTAGGTCAATTGCTGAGTACACGCCCTTCGCAATGTGCCACAGGCAAGGGTCGTAATCGCCGCCCAATACAGAGCCGATGATGTTATCGCTATTTAGCTGGGGATTTCCGGCACAGGCTGCGGCGACGTCAAAGTAGGGATCCCCCGGTGCGGCGTATTCCCAGTCAATTGCCACGGGGCCCTTGCCTCGCAGTAGATTGGTGGCGTTCAGGTCATGATGACAGCCCACAGCGGGTTCTGTCCCCAGCCTTCCAATCGCTTCTTTCATCAGGGACGACATCGGGTCGACCAGGACTCCCTTACTTATTCCCCCATGAATAGCTAGCTGGTGATAGCGTTCCATGGACCGTGTCAGATCGAGTCTTTCTCCCTCTACAGGTAACTTGTGTATACCACGAATACAGTGGGAAAGATGGTCTTCTGTGACTGAGGGCATTTTCTTCGCATGTGCCATCACGATAAGTTCGTTATCGGGGTCCGACCAAAAAATATCGGGCGCCAGCATGTGCTCGGCCGCTATTTGCTGGTTGGCGACCTCCATGCCAAATGCCAAACCCATCCGTGTTGATGGGTCAGTTTGCCCGCTGTGGCTCACCGGCAGTCGAATTATTACCTTCTGATTGCCGTAATCAGTGATCACCTCAGCTTGATAGATCTTGTGAGCGCCGGCCTGAGTAATGAGCTGAATCTTTGATGGCGGCTCCTGAACCGGTGAGGGCAGATTCCAGTCAGATACACGAGCTATCGCCTCAGCGAGTGCTGTAGGCGTGTCATTAGCGTCTATTTTTCGCGGTGTCATCAAGATTCGATGGCGCTATATTTTTTGTGCCAGGCAATCCAGCCGGCCGTGGCGAGAACAACGTAGCCGCAGAAGAGCAACGCGGTGAGGTGAAGGTCTCTGCTCAGATAGAGGCCGATCGAAATTGCGTCAATGATGATCCACCAGAGCCAGTTCTCCAGAATTTTCTGGGTCACCATATAAGTCGCCACCAGGGCGGCTAGTGTTGTGAAGCTATCCACTGCGGGCCAGGCGGCATCGGTGAGGCGACTCAGGATTTCACCAAGCGCCAGACTTAATGCCATCACTGCGATGGCCAATAGTGCATGACGTCGGATTGACCAGCGCCGTATCGGCAATGAGTCCGCGGCTGGGTGCGCCCCCCAGGTGAACCAGCCGTAGACAGCCATGGCGATGTAAACCCCTTGCAGGCCTGCTTCCATGTAGAGTCGAGCGTCGGTGAAGACGACGATGTAGAGCAGGGCGCTCACACCGCCGGCGAGCCAGCAAAATCGACTCTCTACAATAGCGAGTATGACGTATGCCAGCGCAAGGATGACAGCGACTGTCTCGGTGATACTCACGGTGAGTGGGGCGCTGTTATTTCCATGCGATGTTCCGGGATAAACTTGGCAACCAGAACCTGTCTGCCAAAGCGCTCGTAGCTTTTTTCAAGTGCCTGTTGAACAGCGTTGAAAACGGCGTCGCTAGGGCCTGTGACCTGAGTACTCATGCTGTTGGTTACCGCCGATACCTCATTGCTAATTAGCAGCTCGCGAATAAATTCCAGCACCGTGCTATCGACCTCAGAAGCGAGAGGGTAGAGGCTGAGCTCGGCTGACATTTGCATAGTTATCACCTCTGGCGTTAGCGAGATTCATAACGTAAGGAGAGCCCGAATACCCTGGGCTCGCCAAACTGATAGTAAGGCTCTAGGGCGTACTCCTTGCGTGGATCATTACCAAAGCTACCGAAACCGCGAACCGTATATTGTTCATCAAGAAGATTACGTCCCCACAGGGAGACTCGCCACTGATCTTTGCGCCACTCGATACTGCCATTAAGCTGCTGTCTGGATGCTGATTCGGTGTCGTGTCTGTCGGAAAAGTAGAAGTTGTCCATGTGAGTTAGCTCCAGCGTGGTATTGAGCCATGACAGGGGCTGCCATTCCACCTTAAAACTCCCCATGAAGTCGGGAGCTTGAGGCTGGGCGCGTCCTGACAGATCTTCTCCTGTAGCGGTGACGTAGCGCTTGTAATCCGCGTTGAGGTAACCCACTGCGGCCTGCACTTGGAGCAGTGGCATGGGCAGCCATCGAGCTTGCCATTCGAGGCCGTTGTTCTCTCCGGAGGCTGCGTTGTCGTTGTACTCGATAAAGGCAGTACTGCCATCAGCTCGCGGCAGTGTCAGCGATTGTTTGACTTGCTGATCAGACCGC
>Ga0255767_1000053_pt1 | contig 88871 bp, 61 predicted proteins | sample 071ome_24_FD_179967 | JGI IMG/M metagenome (GOLD analysis project Ga0255767, IMG submission 179967) | Coastal salt marsh microbial communities from the Groves Creek Marsh, Skidaway Island, Georgia - 071402CT metaG (version 2) | ecosystem: Environmental > Aquatic > Marine > Intertidal zone > Salt...
TGTGTTGTTTGTTGTTGCTGCTTTTCATTTTTTCGCTCGCGCGCGAGGAGTGTCGTATTGTTTTACAAAAAACAAAACGCGGGATAGACTTTATGCGTCTTGTTGAGGAACGTGTAACGTGCCGGACTCGTATCGCCAGCCGTCTGGTAACGGGCAGTCGTTGTCGAGGAGGTATTGTAAACATTCCGAGTGGTTGTACTCGCGCGCCATTTGCACGGCTTCGCAATCCCACGGCGCTTTGGCAACCTCGTGTAAGTACTTCAAACACTCCAAGTGACCTTTCTCGGCCGCACACGAACACGCAAGTTCGGTATATTTATCGTATTCACGCTCGACAAGATATTCGAAGATGTGGAGATGACCATTTGCAGCCGCAAATGAGGCAGTTTCACAATCCCATGGCGCTTTGACTTCTTCGTGTAAGTACTTCAAACAGTTTAAGTGACCATTATAAGCCGCACACGAACACGCACTTTCGTTAAATTCATCGTATTCACGCTCAACGAGATACTCGAGGATGTGGAGATGACCATTTGAAGCCGCCCAATTGGCAGTTTCACAATCCCACGGCGCTTCGGCGACCTCGTGTAAGTACTTCAAACACTCCAAGTAACCATACTCGGCCGCCCACGAACACGCACTTTCGTCAAATTCATCGTATTCACGCTCGACGAAATATTCGAGGATATGGAGATGACCATTTCTAGCCGCAAATGAGGCAGTTTCACAATCCCATGGCGCTTTGGCTTCTTCGTGTAAGTATTTGAGGCACTCGAGATGACCTTTCGCAGCATTTGCACATGCCCAAGCATCAATAGGACACTGATTTGCAACGCAATACTTCACCATTTCCAGATTACCTTGTCTTGCGGCCACAGCAATCGTTTTTTCGTCCCACTCACACTTTTTCTCTTCTCGTATCCACTGAAGCAACTCGAGTTTATTCGTTAAAGCAACTTTCTTGCAGAAGTCTGTTTCGTCCCATTCACTCGGCCACAACGATCGATTCTCCCACGCAAACTCCAACGCAGATATCGAAGACATCTCTTCAATCTTAAACTTCTCCGCCAACTTCATTCCAGAACGCGTCGCTCTCTTAATCAACTCTCTCGTTTCACCGTTCACGTCGTACAAGAACTTCACGTCGGTTTGATTCAATCTCGAAATCACATGTTTCTCCACGACATCTCGACACGCGCCGCCTCCACACGAAGCCTCCCGGAACAAACGCCACAAAGGCGCCGCTGGTTTACCCCCATCGCGCTCCTCTAGGAGTTCCCCGCTCCTCCTCCTCGCGTCTTCCGTCCGCTCCTCGCGGGGTTCCTCAAAGTCGCGAGAAGACATGGTTTTTTATGTGTGTGTGTCGTGTGCGCTTTTTTTAAAAAAAAGGCGTTGTTTGACCTGCGTTTTTTGAGATTATTGCCAAAAAACCCGGTTCTACAGAACTATTTAAGGACTCACTCTATTTTATAGGGGAGTTTTAGGGGAAATGCAAGAAAAACGCATCTTTGACGCCATCTAGATGCATATTAAAGTCAATAAAAAGAAGTGATACGCACATAAGTGATCGGTATAGAATAGATATCGCGATTGATTGCTTTTATATTTGATTATCAATCGAATTGATACCTCGAGAAGACTTCAAAGTTGGCGAAGTGAGCAAAATGTTGTGTTTTTCTTGAGAACGTCTCTCACAGCGTTTTTGGAGGTGTAAAAAAGAGAAGAAACAAAATTGAACACTCACTCACTCTGTGCGCTCGTATCAACTTTATACAACTCGTTTGAACGTAAGAATAATGAAGATTATGCACGATGATAAAAAAAGCAAGATAATTTGGAACTTTCCGAAGGTGACTTAGGCGGTGATAGTATCAGGTGTAGCCTAGAGAAATGTGCAAGAGTAGTAACTACCACACTTGCCCACGACGATTGGCAGAGAGTACACGACGTCTTCGAAGGTTCCACATGGTGCCGAGGAGGATCTGTTATCTCCGGAAGTCGCGTCGTCGTTGTCCGAGAAATGGAAAACTTCCGCTTCGAAAGACGTATGCGAAAAGCGAGCGGCTCGAGTGTTGAATGCTTCGCTCGCGGCGGCGAGTGAGAAAATTTTTCACATCTCGGTAATGCCTTCTTTGTCAGGAAAGAACGCAACTTCGACGAATCATCCACAACAGGTTTTACACGTGTATTGTAATTCGCACTTGTCACAGGCGTTGAGGCATGGCGGTAACGTGAACATGTTCGCCATTGTGGTTTTGAAAATAATGGCCGCGTACGGGCTCTCTCTCCCCGACGCGATTCAACGCGCTCGTTCGACGTATTACTTCAACAATCTCGTCGCGCGCTCTGTTGTCGTTGATTTCCTTCAGGAACTCAAAGAGAATATCGATGGGTTAAAAAATTTCGGTAAGCTGTCATATTTTGACGTTCATAGTTTCTTGAACCCAGACGCGCTCAAGAAGTTGATATGCATTCTCTACTCCAAGTTACCCGGAGGAGAGATTGTCGATCCGACGAACGATAGGGAACAATTGAACGCTTGGAGAACGTGTATTAACTTAGCTTCAAAGACAAACGCATCAGAATTAGATTTATGGCCGGAAACTATCAAATGTTCGCTGTTACGATTGATCGGCATCTTCACGAGCGCGACGTATGAGTGTTTCGGTTCGAAAGGTAAAAGTTGGCAATACGACTTCAGAGAGTTTGGCTCTATAGCGCAACTGTCGTGGTATATAAATCTCACGATGGGAATTCGTAACGCGAGGAATGAAATAACAACGAAAGATATCGACACTTCAGCCGACGAGGAAGCGAAGAAGGAGCGTTTAAGCGTTAAATTGAAGCTGGCCAAATTCGCGAGTGCCAAAAAATACGAGAAACGTAAAGCAGAGAGAGAGAAGACTTCAGATGATGATTCCAGAGTACTAAACATTGTTTTTCCTCCGCGACAAGTCGACCTCGCAAATCGAATTAATGGCTGTAGTTTGGTCGGGACTCTTTGCGACGGGGAGAGGGCTATGAAGAAGGTGTATTATGTCCCAGGATTTTGGCCGGTGTGTCGAGGAAAGCCCTGTTGCGAGCCGTGCAACAGATGGCTCACGCGAAAGTGCATACTCTGTCGTTTTAAAAATTTAGACGTTGCAGATGTGGTAAAAGTTGAGTATGGAGCTTTGAAGGGTGCCTCCCTTTGCGAAGGATGTTTTGATGAATACGCGAAAACTATCGCATGGCCTGCGTTAAATACCGAAGACTGCGCAAAACTTCGCAAAAAGGAAACAAAGGCCGTGGAGAATATCTGTAAAACGTGCGGTAAGCACGCGCAAATGGTGACTCAAGAGCTACAATTCTGCCATAACTGCGTAGATTTTTTCGAGCATGGAAATTGTTTGTATTGGACGAAGGAGTTGAGAGACAGATTCAATCCAAAAGGAAACCCCGCGTCATGCTATGAAGACTTAAGTTTTGCAGAGGGCAATCAAGACATCGTCACTTTGAAAAGAGGAAAATCAAAAGGCGGCAAGGGAAGCAAAAGCAAAGCCTATTTGATGGTACACCGAGGAGGTGAATGGATCTCGGCTAACGACCTGCACTTACAAGAGAAATGAAGCGAAGAGAAAAAAGGGCGTTCTTGAAGTCGATTAGAAGAGAGAAGAGAGGAGAGACAACGTTTTAAAAGAGAAGAGTAAACACACATACAAACTCACAGAGAAAGAGAGAGAGAGAGAGAGAGAGAGAAGAGAGAAAATAGAGAGAGAATAATGAGCGAGAGCTTTTTTTAATAAATCATATACATACGCACCAGAATACTATACACCACACAGAAGAAGTTCGCGGCCGGCGCGCATACTTTCCGACCAAACATCGACAAAAAAATGTCGCGAACGTTCACCTTATCTATCCTCGACTCCAAGACTATATCACTGACAGTGATATTGTGACTTGTATTGAACGAATTAGTCCAGTTTACTATCCGTCGCTCGTTTTCCTCGCGTGGCTCAAAGTAGCAAATTTTGGATTAGAAATGTATGCGTATGAACACTTGCGTCCAAAAAAATGCCCGCACGCGTGCATCAGGATGCACAAAACGGCAAAAAAAAGCAGTCATTCGTTTGACAGCGCCGTATACTAACCACCTATCTGTAGATGTCGTCAGAGAATGGACAAGATTTGGACGTCAAAGAACTCACACTAACGAATCTTCGCAAATTTTGCGATTCGTCAGGGACTCGAACCCTGGTCTCAGCGGTACCGGTACCAGTGCAACTATGTACACTTGTACAACTTATGAGCGAAAGTAAAAATAAAATATATATTCATATAAAATTTTACACCTCTCTCTGACTTTCTCGTCGCAAACCCTAAATTTCGAAATTGAATTAGCAAGAAAAGATCTCATCTCTCTCTCTTTTATCTCTTTTTCAGCCCCAAGAAGAGAAGAAGAAGATAAAGGAAAATTGGGAAGAGATCACTCAATCTCTCCACTTTTTTGTATCTCTTTCTCTTTTGAGATATACCACAAACCACAGTTTGCGCGATCGATCGATAATAAGATCCAACGATGTTACAAACTTCTCACTCGTTGTTACAACAATCCTCCTCCGTTTTCACGAGCAACAACGGCGCGATCCGCCGATCTGTCGTTCAAGGTGCGAATGCGAGTAAACGAAAATCATCGTTAAAAGTAAACGTGACGCCGCGATCTCTGTTCAACTTTACGCAAAAGCCGGCGGATAAGAAGAAAGTTGTCGTGATTACCGGCGCGTCCTCTGGTTTGGGTTTGTACACCACCAAAGCGTTGGTGGAAACCGGGGAGTATTGCGTCGTCATGGCGGTGCGTAACCCGGCGAAAGCGGAGGAAAAAGCGAAAGAATTTGGTTTCCCGGCGGATGCCTACCACGTGATGGAGTGCGAGTTGGCGGATTTGGATTCGGTGCGATCGTTCGCGAAGAAGTTCTTGGCGTCCAAGTACGCTCAAAACTTTTCCGCGTTGATCTGCAACGCGGCGTTGTATTTGCCGAACGCGACGGTCCCGTCGTTCACGAAGCAAGGCTTCGAGGAGTGCGTCGGCGTGAACCACTTGGCGCACCACTTGTTGGCGCTGTTGTTGTTGGATAAACTCAGCATCAACGCGAAAAACGAGCAAAAGAGGTTAATCATCGTCGGTTCCGTCACTGGAAACACGAACACTTTGGCTGGTCAAGTCCCGCCGAGAGCGAGTTTGGGTGACATGCGAGGCTTGAAGACGGGCTTTCGCGGCGCGGATAGAAACCAAAACGCGATGATCGACGGCGAACGATTCATCGGCGCCAAAGCGTACAAAGATTCCAAATTGTGCAACATGTTGGACATCAAAGAGTTTGCCAGACGCTACGCGGATACCGGGGTGCAATTCTCCACCATGTACCCGGGTTGCATCGCCGAGTCCAACTTGTTTCGCAACCACACGCCGTTTTTCCAATGGTTGTTCCCGGTGATCCAAAAGAACGTCACCAAGGGCTACGTTTCCGAAACCGAAGCTGGTTTGCGTTTGGCGTCGTTGGTCATTGACCCGCAATACAGCGAGCAAGGCGCGTACTGGTCGTGGAAGGGTGGCGGCGATCAGTTGATGGATAACTACTGGGATGCCGGAAACAGAGAGATCGCGTTCAACAACAAGCCGAGTAAGGAAGGCAGAGACATGGAGAAGGCGCAAGCGGTATTTGACTACTCGAGCGAGTTGGTTGGCTACAAGCCAACCCCGACGATCAAGAAGCTCGATTCTGAAGCCATGGCTGCTCCGGCCAGATAAAGAAGAAGAAACAAACGCAAACAACTTTAGTTAAAAAAACATTTATACTCACAAAACGCCCGCACAGATAACATCAACAACGAGAGAACAAACAAAAGAAGAAGAATTTTTATAATAATATATAATAAAACTACTTTTTTTACAGACTACTACTACTACTACTACTACTACATCGTTACGGAGACGACAACACCTGTTCTAACACGGAAGCGTTCAACCCGAACGGTTCTTTCACTAAATTTTCGTGTTTCCATATCCGCACGATCCATTTATCTTCCGGACCTAACACTTCCAAGCCTTCGTGTTCGACGCGTTCGTCAAACTCGCCGGATGCAGTCGCCGGGAAAAACAACAACGCGCTTCCTTTCCTCGGCGTGACTTTTATATTCAACCGGTTAAACACCGTTTCTCCGCCGGAACTATCTGTTTGGTCGTTTAAATACACCAACAACGTCGCCAACGTTTGGCCGCCGCGCTCCGCGTCTTCTATTTCCGCGCCTCTGTTCGCGTCGAAATGCGCCGCGAGTCGTTGTCCGGGTTCGTACCGAATACACGTCGGCGCCTCGAACGTGTTCGGGTTTACTCCCGCCAATAACTTTTCCGTGTTTTTAATCAACGTCTTCTCCCCGTCGGACTGGCCGCCCAACACGCAACTGCTCGACGTTCGCATCTCTTGCAACTCCTTCTCTTTCTTTTGTTTTTCGAGCAGCGAAACCACCACGGCGACGCCCAACGCGAACGCGTACGCGCCGCCACCTCTCAAAACAATGGGCAATCCAAACTCGTTTAAAACCGATGAACCGTACAGCATATTGATAACCGCAAACCAAAACGCCGGGCCTCGCGCGGCTAACTCGACGAACGCTTTGAAATCGTTCGTCCAGCCGGCGTACGCGATGGGAGAACGTTTCAGTTTGTTAGAATCTTTCGCCGCTTGAACGATCGAGTCGCACTCGGAAGAGGTCAAATACTCATCGATAACGAATATATCCGGAGATTGGTGTATCTGGCGTAAATTCTCGTAGTAGCGGTCGATCGGAACGTGTCGGTCGAGCGCGACGGAAGAAGAAGAAGAAGAAGAAGAAGAGAGCGTCGACGACGACCCGGTTCCTCCAAAGTTGTATCCTCCCGAAGAAGAAGCGTTCGGGGCGAGAAACGAGCGGCGGCGCGTTCTAGACGGAAGAACGGCGACGCGAAAATGGTGGAAAGGTGCCGCCGTTCGTGGCGTTGCAAACGCGGCGAGCCCCGGCGCGCTTGTCGTCGTCGTCGTCATCGTGCTGAAGAAGTGAGGAAAATAATATAAGACTACTAGAAAAACTCGATTTTTATTTACACACGAAAACTATAATATCACTCTCTCTCTCTCTCTCTCTCCGATAGCAGATATACAGACGATCATTTTATTAAGCCTTGATGACTTTGGTAACTAAGAATCTCGTCATGTGTTGTCTGTGACCATTTTTACGTCGGTAGTGCTTCTTCGGTCTGTATTTGAAAACGATGACTTTCTCGTCCTTGTAGTTCTCTAACACCGTCGCTTCTACTCTCGCGCCCTTCACGTACGGTTGCCCGAACGTCGGTTTATCCGTGTCTCTCGTCGCTAAGACTCTCTCAAAAGCCACCTTGGAGCCTGGTTCTAAGCCCGGTAAGGAGTGGCACTCGTAGTATCTGCCTTCGGAGACGAATTGTTGGGAGCCGCCGACTTCGATGATGGCGTCCCAGGATGGCTTTTCGCCCGTCGACGGGGGGGTTTGGAAACCGATTTGGTTGATGGAGGAGGGCGTGGCGGAGACGGTGGTGCGGGAAATTTTTTGTTGAACTGTCGTCGATGAGTGAGTTAAAAAAGAAAGAGAAGATGGAACAGGTGAGCGTGTCGTCGTCGTCGTCGTCGAATGTACAATAAAGACGAGAGAAAGAGAGAGGGAAGAGAGAAATCTCTTTCGAGCAAAATGGATAAAGCTCTCTGCCTTCAGGTTTTCACGAGGGTGTGGGGGGTCGTCACCCGCCTCTCCCACGAGGCAAAAAAAGTCGTCCCCAAACGCGCAAAAAATGGACCGACGCGACCCACAAACCCTCGATGTCTCGAACGGAACAGAATCCACGCATTATGTGTAATCAGAAACCATCGCATTCTGTTGCCTCGTCGAAGTCGATGGCATCTGCGCGCGCGCGCCGTTTCCCGCTCCAATCCTTGCCCCCAAAATTTCTGAGCCATAAAAAGAAGAAAGACGACGAAGAATTCGTAAACGAGACTACTCCGGCGCGATGCGAATTAAGAGCGTACCTCTGCTGTTCGTCGACGCGGTCGGAACGCTCGTTCCGACTAACGCGGATGATCGCAACGCGAATGCCATTTTTATTATTTGTGTGACGCGCGTGGTGGTGTCTAATAGAAGTGGCGTCCGTGCTGTCGTGCTGTGTCTTCTTCTCTCTCTCTCTCTGCGAAAAAAAAAAGCGAAAATTTTTTACAGGCGGTTCGAGATTACTCTCTGCTATTATTATAAGTGACTTAAATACATTCTCTTCTTCTACGCGCGTATAACATTCTCTCTCTCTCTCTCTCTCTCTTTCTACTATTTTGCATTATTTTAATAAAACATCGCGCTCCTAGCCGCATCTATGGCGTTTTTACTATCATATTTTACGACAAACAGGCCGCATACACTTGCAAATAAGCATCCGCGGCTTCGCTCACGCTCGTCACGCGAATGTTGTTTTGGTACTCCTCGAATCTCAAAACGACTTCGTCTAACATCGCCGGAATTTCTTCTGGTCTTCGGTAACTTCGACCTCCCGCTTTGACTAGTTCCGCGTGGCCACTTCCGGCTTGGTACACCGTCGGCATGCCGCTCGCTAACGCTTCCACGAGCGCGTTGGAACACGGCTCTAAATACGACGCGGCGAGGAAGATGTCGTGTTCTCTCAACATCGGCGCGAGTTTTTCGCTCGTCACCGGCGGCAAGGTTTTGATGTTTTTAAACACCATCCCGTCCGGAACGTTTCCGCTGAAGAAGAACTCGTATTTGGAAAAGTCCAAGTTATCGTCCAACCATTTAAACGTTTTAAATCCTTTCCGTTCGCCGCTGGACCACGAGCTCGCCATAATTTTCGTCTTGCGCAACCTCGAAAACGGCTGTCTCCCTCGACTGTGAAAAATCGTATCGTCCACCGCGTTATTTACAATTTGTAAATACCCTTTCGGATCGTATCCTAACATCTTATTCATATCGTACGACCATTTGCTTTGAAAAATAGACGCGCACGCGAACTCGTTGTTGATCCAATACACTCGATCGTCTTCTCTCGCTCGATACGGCAAACTCGCCTCTTTCCTCGGATCTTTGTTATACCTCGCGGAATAATACGGTCCATCTAATCTGTGCACCAACTTCAACTTCTTCCCGCTCTTCAGAAACGCCTCTCGAAACGGGTCCACTTTAAACGTCACCGCGTTGGCCATGTAAATCTTCACCCCCGGCACGATGGCGTTCTCCACGACTTTAATCTTCCGCCGCCGAAACTCCTTCACTAACGCCATCAAAAATTGGTTCCCTCCACCCCACGGCGGCTTACGAAACACGTGAAACACGCCTATAGATTTAACCCCGAACGTTTTATCCGAATTCACCATCCGCGACGGATTACTCTTCCCGCCGGCGCCAGCCGCGCTTTCCTCTTCTCCTCCTCCAACTCCATCGTACAGTCCGTCGCCATCGTCTTTGCTCTTATTCAAAAACCGTCCCCTCTCTTCCTCGCTCCCACCGACGAAAGAGAACCCCGGTTGCCACTCGTTCTCCGGACCGAGCAAATGCGTCAGCTGTTTCTCTCTGAACGACAGGTTCGAGTTCGATTGGCCGAAAAAGTGCGCGAAGTTTCCTCCGCGATGATTATGATGATGATGATGATGATACGACGAGGACGACGAGGACGAAGGATTGTTAAAATCACGCGCGTTGTCGTTATTCCTCTCGCTGGTGGCGTAAAAGAGACCAAAAATCGCGCCGACGAGGAGCAAAGCGCGCTTTTGTCTCCTCGTCATGATCGCCTTTTTTCAGAAATAGTGCGCGCGTTATCGCTGATGAATGTGTGTGTAACGACGGGCGCGATGATAGTTTTTGACGAAAAGAATTGGACAAAAACGCACACGTCGCGTGTCGCGACAAAAAAAAGTCGCGGTGGAGATAAAGAAGAAGAATGTCGACCGCGTGCGGTCGATCGCACCCTCTCCTCCTCTCCTCCTCGACGCCCGCCGCCGCTCTTCGTTGTTTCAGACGCCGCCGCGCGAGCGAAAGAAGAGCATCTTTCTCGGTGGCAGCGAACGCATCTTCAGAAGAAGAAGATGAAAAGTTCGTTCCGATCGATTACGAGTCGCAAAACGCGCCCGGGGAAACCGCCGAAGGGAGGTTTGGTCCGGACAAAATTTTGTTGGTGGGTTTCACGCCGACCGAGAAAACGGTCGTGCGTGGGATGCTGGACGATATGGGGGCGGATTTTATCGAGCTGGTCACGCTGACGAAAGATATGCACGAGAGGATGAGTTTGCGAGAGTGCATGGAAGTTGAGAAACAGGAGGATGGCGCTTTTTCAGTCGCCGGCGTGCGGACGAAAATTGTCATAATGAGCGGGATGATTGGAGCGGAAGTGGTGAGCGTGGTGGACGCGTTTTACGAGTCGCAGTTTAAAGATAACGCGCCGGCGTTCGCGTGTGCGGTGCCGAATAGTTGGGAGAAACCGATTAAGCAGACGGTGGATGAGATTTGTGGCGACCACGCCGAAGTTATGAAGCAACGGAATGCGCGGTAGCGATTTCACTATAGTGGTACTTGTAAATATTAAGCGCGCAAAGAACTAGTTCACTGTATATTACAAATACTGCGTATACTGCACGTACATACATACGTATCATGGAAGCATGCTCATCAATACTTTCGCTTCTTTTGATAATTTTGTTTGCTCTTGGACGACGACGTCGAAGAAGGTTTGAACGTAACTTTTGGCTTTTTATCGAGGTAATATCCAAGTCCGTTCTTGCCTTTTTTGAAGACGAAGCCAACTTTAGCTCCCGCAAACTTCTTGGATGGGATAAACGACGCGTCTTTATCTTTCGAAGGAACGTTCTTCTTCGGTTCTTTCTTCTCTTTCTTTTCCATTTTTGCGGCGTTTATAATCTCTTCGTCGTCCGGCCCGCATCGCAACGCGTCTCGCATGGCTGGATTTTTCATCTCTTCTCGCTTCTTCTTCCCAAACAGAGGCGTAGACGACGATGCGTTTGAACCACCGGCTTCCCACCAGCCCGGTTGTTTCTTCTTTTTTGCGACGCCGTCGCCGACAGACGGCTTGTCTTTTGGCACGGTAAACTCGTCGTCGCCTCCATCGTTTTCTTCTTCAGTTTTCTTGCTCTTTTTATTCGATTTCGTTCCTCTCTTATCTTCCTCTTCTTCCTCTTCGGCATCTTCTCTTCCTCGGTTTCCATCGTCATCGTCGTCGTCGTCGTCGTCGTCACCCTCGTCGTGTTCATCGACTGGTTCGTCACCGTTGCCGAATTTGTCTCGAAACTTATTTTCTAATTCCGGCAAGGCTTCGGCGGCTTTCGCTAAAATTTTCAAATTGGGATCGACAAACTGTTTCGCGTTGGCTAACAACTCGATTAAATCTTTCGCCAAAGGGGCAAACTTCCTCGTGAAAAAACTCAAAGCGCTCCCAACTTTTTCGTTTCTTCCAGCTCGACCGATTCTGTGCTGATACTGCTCAATGCTTCCCGGAAAATCCCAATTGACCACGCATTCCAAACCGGCGACGTCCAAGCCGCGGCCGGCGACATCCGTCGCGACTAAAATTGGCGTTTTCCCAGCCTTGAAATCTTTCAACGCCAACTCTCGCTTATCTTGACGCATTTCACCGTGCAGCGTAGACACTTTTTCGCCGTGCTTGACCAACAAATCTTTCACAAATTTTACTGTTTTAATGCGATTGGTAAACACGAGCACGCGCGATCGAGCGCGACCGTCCTCTTTTCGTAACTTATCGACATATTTCATCAACTTTCGAGATTTCTTGTGCTCGGCGCACACGTGAACGGTTTGAATAACTTTTGACGCGCGTTGTACGAGCTCTTCTTTCCCTTTCTCCGCGTTTTTTGCCGATATGTCTACCGCGTTTGCACTCAAAGTCACCTTCGCGTAGTCTTTCTTCAACCACTTTCTTGCAATCTGTTTCACCTTCGCCGGAAACGTCGCCGAAAATAAAGCCGTTTGTCTCTCCTTCGGCAAGTTTTCGTACAGTTGCTCCAACTGCGGTTCAAAACCAAGCGCTAACATTCTATCAGCCTCGTCTAAAATGAAAATCTTACACTCGCCTAATCGATTCTCGCTCGCCTGAACGACTATGGATTTTCCCGACCCGTCGTCGCTTTTCTTGGTCCCACCGGCGTTAAAACACACCGTCGCGCACAATCTCCCCGGCGTCCCAACCACTAAAACTCCCAACTTTGTCGGCGCTAACAAGCTCTCCTCTTGCTCTTGCTGATTCGTGCCGCCCACCATGCACACTAATTTCACCGGCGCAGCTCGTTTCAACTTATTGCCGACGCTCGCAATCTGCTGCGCTAACTCTCTCGTCGGCGCGACGATGAGACCGTCGATGACGTTCTTCCTACTGTTGTTAATGTTATTGCTACCGTATTTCTTACCGCTACTGCTACTCATAAACTCCGCCACCCTCTTAATCACCACGTCAAACGCCGGCAGCAAAAACGCCAACGTTTTCCCGCTCCCGGGCGGCGCCACGGATAAACAATCCGAGTTTCCACACAACGCCGCCCAGGAGGATTTCTGTATCGGCGCAACCCGCCTGTGTCCGATTGTTTTCATCGCGTCGATGAAATACTCCGGCACGTTGTTGCTTTGATTTTCTCGTTTTTCTTCTTCGTCCGATTCGCTCTCTCCAGACTCATCCGAGCCGCCAGTACGCGTTTCCCCGTCCCTCTTCTTCCTCCTCCCTTCCTCTTCCTCCTCCTCCTCCTCTTCCTCGCCCGAAATCTTCCTCTCCATCTCCATCTTCACTTTCTTCCTCATCGCTTTCGCCGCCAATCTTTCCCTCTCCATCTTTCGTTTCTTCATCTTTAACTCCGCCTCTCTCTGTTCGTCCTCCTCCGCCAGCGCCGGCGGCAACGGCGGTGGGAAGTTACACATCCCAATCGTGTTTCGGTTTCTCCCTCTCTTCGCGCGGTTTCTGCGTTCGTTCTCAGAGCCCTTCTTGTTCAGAGAGGCGAGTCGTTTGGCGTTCTTCTTCGATTGTTTTCGGGCGAGGAAATCGACCGTCATATCTCGCAAAGCTTCCTCTGTGTGGTGGTTCTTCGTTCGTGCAAAAGTTTCTTCTTCTTCTTCTTCTTCTTCTCGCGATGTGTAAACCCTAAACCCTGTGAGTTTTTTTCCAGAGCACATCGTCAGACACATCAAGAAACGCCAATTTTTTTTCCGCGAGAAAAAGAAAAAAAGGCTACGACTACACGCAGAACTTGCAAAGGTGTACGAACGACGAGATGCATCATCCGCCCGGCCTCGCCTTCCCGTCTCTTCTTCCTCGCCTTAAGAAGAAGAGGAAGAAGAGACGGGAAGGGGAGAGTCCTCTGTGCGAGTTTTGGAGCGGGAACGGCGGCGTGGCGGAGGATATATGGGAGAAACACGTCGAAGGACGTTTGAATTTATCCGACGCGAAGTTCTTCGCGATGTGCGGCCGCGCGGCGCGCGCAGCCGTCGCGCGTGCCGGCTGGCGAGTCGAGCTCCCCTTTCGCTTGCGCGATTTGTCGTCGAAGGAGACGCTCGAATTGGCCTGGGAGGCTGGGTTCTCGAAATCACCCGCGCGATTTCTCGGTGCGTTTTGTTTTCGTTTTCGGTGTTTCTTTCCTCTTCTCACTTCTTCCTCTCTCAGGCGGTATAGCTCAAGGCGGATCGATCGAACTGGTCGAGTGGGCGCACAAAACGAAAAAGTGTAGGAAGAACAAACAAACCGCTGAATATGCCGCTCAATGTGGCCATTTAGACCTTCTAAAACATTTAAGGAAAGAGAAGTGGAAGATTGGATCCTCGACGGTCATGGAAGCGGCTAGAGGAGGACGAGTTAAGTGCATGCGATATTTACGAGAGGAAGTCGGGATTCGCCAATGGTCACCGTTGACGATGGCTGTTGCGGCACGACACGGTCATCTCGAAGCTGTGCAGTATGCCTTCGAACAAAAGGAAAACTGGATCTCGACTAAAATAGCGTGTGAATGGGCCGCCGAAAGAGGACATCTGAATTGTTTGAAATTCTTACACGAGCGAGGATGCCCTTGGGATTTCCAGACCCTTAAAAAAGCTCGTACTCGCGGTCATATGGAGTGCTACAACTACGCCAAAGAGCACGGCTGCCCAGGACGCTGATTCCTATTTTGAATGAGAGAGAGACACACGAACATCTATCTACCTAAAGAGAGACAACTATAATATTTGAAACAGACGCGTACTTGCGAAGTAAATTTATCATTCTTTACTATCCGAAATTCCCTCTTTTCTTTTCAACTCTTTTGCTACATTTTATACTGCTAATAAAAACTACTATATGTAATCGGTCGGGCGATGCGCGCGGAATGCATGATTTTGTTTTTTCTCTCTCTCTCTTACTCTCTCTCGTCGTCTCTCATTACTCTTTGCATTTAAAGAAAGTAATCCGGACATCGTTTTTGCGCTTGTTGCTCCTCGCCTCTTCTCGGCGCCGGATCAAACTGTAAGAAATTCGTCTCCATCGTCTCACTCACCTCCATAATCGCCGCTTGATTCCCGCATCGATAACAGTAATTTGGCGCGCTAAATATCGTTACCAACGCCTTGTCGTGATGCCATAAGAAGCCTTCCATGACCAACTGATGCGCCCTCGCGATTAACGTCAACCCGTTGTTGTGATTAAACTGTTCGGTAATATCCTGCCCGAAAGTATACCCCGCCCCTCTCGGGCTCATCCCCCACCCGGTCCTATCGTCCGGGTCCGACCACACTAAATCGCAAACCGGTCCTTCGTGCGGTACCTCTGCGAATCGATCAATCTTTCTCACCTGGTCGAGCGTATCGATGCTCGGACTTAACCCGCCGTGCGGGCAGAAAATCTGATTCTCAATGCACGCAGACAGCGGCATGAAATCAAACAAATCCGTGAAAGCTTTCCAAATTCCCGCGTGGCCGTATTTCCTCATGCACTCGTCGTAAAATCCATACACTTGCGTAATCTGTCGACTCTCGTGGTTTCCTCTGATTATGGTGACCCGATCGGGAAATCGGACTTTCAACGCCACCACTAACGTGACCGTTTCCACCGAATAATACCCACGATCGACGTAATCGCCCAAGAACAAGTAATTCGTATCCGGCGCGTACCCACCCATCTTAAACATCTCCATCATATCGTGAAACTGCCCGTGAATATCCCCAACGACAGTCACCGGCGAGCGCACGTTCGTGACGTTCGAATCTTCGCTGATTAAAGCTCTCGCGCGATCGCACAAGCGCAACACGTCCGCTTCCGGCAAAAACTGGTGCTTCAACAACGTCTCAATCATCGAGTCGTAGGTCGGGTACTCCTCTAAACCTAAGCGCGCGTTCATTTTTTACTAAAAGTGCGTGTGATAAAAACTCTCTCTCTCTCTTCTTCTTCTTCTCGTGTTGGGGACGTTGATGACCCAAAAGCGCGAGGAGGGGGATGCAAAAAAAAAAATCCCTCTCGCTACTTGCTTCTCTCAATCTAAATAAGAAAAAGAGCGACGCGGAGAAATTACCTCTCTCTCTCTCTCTCTCTCTCCGTTCGTTTCTCTCTTCTTCACCTTCGATTTCCGCGCCGCGAGAGAAACACACACACAGCGCTTCTTCTTTTGGGAGTCCACAAAACAGAGAGTTGTTGTAGAGAGAAGATTTTAAGTGATCCGGAGTTTTTCTTTTGACCCCACTGTGTTTAGGGTTTCAAGGTTGTTTTGGAAGAGAAAGAGAGAGAAAAAGTCAAAAACAAAAGCACGACACACGGGAAGCGCTCTCTCTCTCTCTCCTTCTCCGCGCGAGCGTTCTCTCTCGCGTTCAAAAAAGCGGGAGTGTAGAGCTGTTTATCGTCCTCTGAACTCGAGTCGCTTTCGTCAAAGGAAAGGATAAAAAAGCGGTGACTTCAGAGCGCGCAGAGAGAGAGAGCGACGAAAAATGAAGAAGAAAGCAGCTAACCGCCGCCCCTCGCAGCAGCGCCTGGACGAGCGGGATTTAGATTACGACGACGAGGCGGCGGCGGATAAAAACGTACCGGACCACGTGAAAGACAACGATGACTACGGAGACGGGGAAGCGAAGGATCTCTTTTACGAGTCCGACGACGATTTACTCTCCAAGAAAGAAAAGAGAAAGCGAGAAGATATGGACGCGCAATTGGAACTCGACGCGAACGCGAGACGGGAGACGGCGGAGGAAAAAAGAAGGCGTTTAGCGCGCTTGTATTTGGATAAGTTACGGAGAGAGGCGGCGTTAGAAGGCGACGACGATACGGATTTGGACGAGGACGACGACGTGGATCCGTCGGTGAGAAAGAGACAGAGAGATTTGGACAGTCACGACCGGTTAGCGAATAAACTTGCAAACGAGGCGGCGGAAGCGGCGGGGAGGCACTTTCGGGAAATAGCGGACGACGTGAAACCGACGAAATCGCCCGTCTTAGGGACGTATTTTTCGAGAAAAGCGCACAAACAGAGCGTGACTGGAGTGTGCCTGAGTTCGGACGATCGAACGGCGTTTAGCGTGAGTAAAGATGGGGCGATTGTAGAGTGGGACGTGGAAACAGGAAAGAGGACAAAATATCCGAGATGTCCGGTGATTACGGAAGAAGAGATGCGGACAAAAGGTGGGGGTGGACCGATGGCGCCGCCGAGAAGTGGCGCTGGGATTTTGCTAGCAGTCGCGTGTGCGAGCGAGAAGAACATCGTCGCGGTTGCTGGCAACGATAAACGGATACACGTGTTTGATATGAGAACGAAAAAGTTCGTCACGACGTTCGCGGGACATCGAGGGGCGGTGACTGGTTTGACGTTTAGGCACGGTACCGGACAATTATTTTCATGTTCGGAAGATAGAACGGTCAAAATTTGGTCCGTGGACGATATGGCGTACGTGGACACGTTGTTTGGTCACCAAAGCGAGTTGTACGGGATTGACGCGCACAAAAGAGAGCGATGCGCTACGGTCAGTTCAGATCGAACGTTGCGAGCGTGGAAAGTAGCCGAAGATTCGCAGTTGGTGTTCAGACCAGCCATGAACGACGATAAGAGAAAAGATTACGCCATGGAATGTGTTGCGTCGGTGTCACACGACCACTGGATTACGGGCGCCAGAGATGGCGCCGTATCGCTGTGGAGCGCGAGTAAGAAGAAACCGTTGTCGACTTTTTCAAACGTGCATGGGTACGACGAACCCATCGGGTTGCCAAAAAACTGGGAGGAAGAGGATGGGGAAATCGTATTAGCCGACCGAATGGCCACGCAAGAGTTTTTAAATCTCTCCTTAGAGGATAGAAATAGAGGAGGGTGTGGGTATTTAGCCAGTTCGGTGGTCTCGGCGGCGGTGGGTAGAGGGACAAACTTATGCGCCACGGGCGCTGGAGATGGAACGATTCGTTTGTGGAAAGCGACGCCAGGAGAGAAAGATACCGCGCTTGAACCAAAACATTCCTTGCCACAAAGAGGCTTCGTGAATGGATTAGCCATCGCGTCGTCTGGAAAGTTTTTGTTAGCCGGCGTCGGCCAAGAGCCGAGACTAGGAAGGTGGGGAAGAGACGCCGGTGCCAAAAACGGAGTGGTCATGCACCGATTAGATCACATTGTCGAGGACGATTCGGACGAAGATGATTCGGACGACGATGAAGAAGACAATAGTGATGGTTCCATGGATGAAGAAGAAGTGGACGAATAACGTGTAAGAAATAGCAGAGAAAATTTAGCAGCTTCAATAGACAAGAGTTACAAATGATGAAGAAAAAATGTATCTTTCTTTATCTCAAAATCACTTCATGTATGTTTATGTTTATGTTTATCTCTCTTTCTTTCTGTTTTTCTAGTTTAATGTATAGTAGTAGTATCTGTTTGCTCTCGTCTAAAAAGTAAGTTTTTATTCGTGGTCGACCCAAGTCCACGGTTCGTCCGAATTAGCGTAGCCTTCGAGGAACTTCGTCCCTTTGCACGTAAATCTCTCAAACGGGCACAACAACCTCGGCTTCGGCAACGTTGCCTCGTACTCCTTCATGTGATCGAACCATTCCTTCGCGTAATCCGTCTCTCTGTAATCCGGGAACCACGGCCCACCTTCCGTGTAGTGAATCGCCTTCGGCTTTCTCTCCCCCTCGTACGGCTTGTACCACTCGACCAAGAAGTTCCACTCGTAATCAATCTTACCAATCAACGAGTCGTCCGTAATCCAAGAAAATCTGTGCAAATACGAGCCCGGTTGAGAGTTGATCATGCTCAAGTTCACTCCTTGGTTCGCCGGGTGACCGCAGTTGTACAAAACCATCGACGACCAGTTCTTTCTCGGGTACGCCTCTTGCGCTTTTCCCGCTAACTTCACATCCACCGTCGGTTTATAATCGTGTTGCACGCACATGATGGCGTACTTGTCGTCGATTTGATCGATCAACTCCTTAATGTCCCCCAACCACAAGAAATCATCGTCCACAAACATCGCCCATCCTTTGTAGTTTTGCAAATACGGCACGAAGAAGCGGCAATACGTGAACTCGGTGGATTGCTTCGGATCTTGGGTTCTCGTGTAGATGCCTTGCTTGCGCATCTCTTCTCTCTTGAGAGGAATGACTTGGATGGGCACCGAAGAATGCTTCTCCATGGAGTATTTCGCCACCTGTTCGTAAACATCGCGAGAGAGAATCGAAACGTCAGCGCGCCGTGGCATCGCTCAAAAGATTACAAGAGAGAGAGAGAGAGAGAAAAAGACAAATGATCATTTACAGGCACCGCGACGACGAAGATGGATGCCCGCGCGATTCGCTTTTTAAAAAACATAGCGCGCAAAATGCTCTCGACGAACGACGAGAGGAAAAAGAAGAAGAGAACGAATAACGCGCACCTCAAACGTGATGTCTTCGTGGGAATCGTACCCCACGTAGCACCTGAACGGCATCTCTTTCGTCGCTAACTCGTCGCTTTTCGCCATCTTTCTTTTGTTTTTTTTGTCGTTGTGCGCGTGTGGTTGTGGCGCAGAGCTCCTCTGGCGAGATTTTGACCATCAAAATTCTTCTGAGCGGTACGCTCGACGCTCTTGCACGTACGTGCGAGTGCACACGACTGCTGAGAGAGAAGCGAGCGTGGAGAATTGAAAAAAAAAAACGAAAAATCGAGAGAGAGCAGCTTCCTGTACGAACAAGTTTCTATTTCGTCGCCGCCGCGTGCTGCATGTTAACGCGGTACGTGCGTGATACTATTTACAACATGATCGAGCTTTCAAGCTTCTCCGTCTCTTTTTTTCACTCTCTCTGTTTATTTCCTGCGTGCGCTGCTCTTGGAGGAGGTCTCTCCGATTCTTTCGGCGACTTCGTTGCTCAAGGCGGAGGCGAAGCGCAGCGCGAGCGCGGAGGCGCCGGGGGCGAGTTTTGGCGCCATTTCGAGGAGTTCCATGGCGATTTTGAAATCGTTCTCGGATGGCGGCGAGAGTGGAACGGGTGGGAATTGCGGTGGTTGAGACGGTTTGTCTTCTTTCTTTTGTTGTTCCGCATCCGCCAGTTTCGTCGTTGCGGAAGAAGAATTTTGGTCCGTGATTAAAGAAGTCAACTCCCTGGCGATTTCCAAAGTCTCCGCATCTTTGCTGCTCACTCGAGATGCTTCCGAGAGAGATTTTAACGCCAAATGCGCCGGCGCTAACGGTGTCATGATTTCTTTTGGAACGGTCTTTTCGACTTCTTCTAGCGCTCGCAAAGGCGCGGAGAATACGGAGGACACGGATCCCGCAGCGGAGGCGACGAGAATGCGACCAAACTCGCGAAGCGCGATGTCTTGCGCCGGACCACCTTCCGGAGAAAGCGCGAGCTCTAAGACTTGCTTCGCGCCCTTCGGGAGCGCAGAAGTAGTCGCGTCTTCTTTCTTTGCTGCTGCGACTGTTTCTGGCTCGCTACTCTTTTCGTTCTCCGTTATCGAAGAGTACGATCTGAACGCGTTTGAAAGTTGCTTGACTCGTTTCACGCTCAACCGACCACTCTTGGCGCCCTCTTTCCCATACAACATCTGTTCCAAAGCTCGACGAGACGTTGGCGAATTATCCGTCAGTAACCTTCGCGCGACGTACGGATAACACTCGTTCGCGATGGAATAGTCTGGATCCGAGGCTAACCCGATGCCTTCGAGCACGGAAAACGAACGCAAGATGTACCCAAAGTAACTCGGGATTTGGAAAATGTTGCCGTACTTTTCCTGTACGCCTTCTAAATCTTTCGTGAGTCTCGCGACTTTTGAATCTGCACCACCGGAAATTTCAATGAACGCGTCCCGTCGCTTCTTCGGGTCTTTGATACCTCGCAACTCCTTGCGAACTTCTTTCAATTTCTCTTCGTCGGGCAATCCGAGCTCGGAGCGAAAACCGCTCGCGCCGCCGCCTCGCGCCAACGCGGAAAAGAGTAATCCAATCGCTCGAGCTACGCCGGCATCTTCCATGGCTTCCCGTTTACCGCTCGGAATGAATCCTAACCTATCGAGATCCGAGGGAACCTCCTCGAAGTCTTCCGAGACTAAGTGAGAGATGAACTGTAAAATCGATGCCGATAACTCTTTCGACACCGGAGTAACTAACCCCCAATCTAAAATGACCAACTTTCCGTCGCTTTGTCTGAACAAATTTCCCGGGTGCGGATCCGCGTGCAAGAAACCCAAATCTAACAACATGGATAAATACGCTGTCAACGCCACCGCGCACAGTTTCGGAATGTCACCTTCTTTCGATTCATCCAATCGAGCGCCGTTGATCCACCCCGTCGTCAACACTTTTCGAGTCGTCGCGGACGTATACACCGGCGCCGCGGTGACCACGTTCGCTAAATCTGGTCTCGCTTCCATCGCTTCGCGAAATAACTGCCCGTTCCTCGCTTCGGCTAAGTAATCGAGTTCGGCGATGAACCTTCGCCCCCACTCGTCGATGATGCCTTCTAAATCCGAGTTCAAGTTTTTGTATTTCCTCCACGGCTCTGCAAACGACCGGATGATGCCTATGTCTAAAGAAATGGCGACTAACGCACCCGGTCGTTGGACTTTGACCGCCACGTCGATATTTTCACCACTTCCGGTTTTTAAACTCGCCCTATACACTTGGCCTAAACTCGCGCTCGCGATAGGTTTTCCTTGATTTAAAATCACTTTTGTCTTGTCCGCCGAGTTGGAGCCCAACTCTTTTTCGATGATTCGCCTCGCGAGCTCGTCGTCAAACGGCGGCACGTTATCTTGCAACTCTCTCAACTCTTTCACGTACGCTTTCGGAATTAAATCTTGTCTCGACGAGAGCACTTGACCCAATTTCACGTACGTTGGCCCGAGAGAAATTAAAATATCTTTCAACTGCGCCGCTCGTTTCGCATCCACTCGATTCTTCACCTCCTCCTTTGGCTCTTCGCCGTATATCTTCTTATCCATCCATAAACCGACGGAAAATTTACCCAAAAGCGCCAAAGATTTCACCGCTCGTTTCAACAACACCACCGGTCGTTTCGAAAAATACTCGCGAATGAATTTTGGGTCGTACGTTTGCAACGCCTCTGGCTCCTCTTCGCCTTCCTTTGCCGCCAACGCCGCCCACTCGTCCATACCTTTATTCGGATCGGCAGAGTTACTCAACGCGACTAAAACGACGCCAAAGAACGCAACCATCGCGGCGTACAAAGCATACTCAGACGTCGCCGACGTCACCACATTCAAAGCATCGTCCAATTTACTCAAATCCGTCCCGGCTGGCGCATTTTCCCTGGCGACTTCCACCAACGCGCGCAACGCGCTCGTCGCGCTCTCCGTCGCTTTCGTCCACTGTTCCCTCGGATACGCCGCCGCGTCGGGAAACTCAATCCTATTCCCGCCAAACAACGCGCCCTTCCCAAAATCAATCACCGCGTCCACCGCGTCCCATATCTTTTGACTCTGTTCTAATTCCCATTCTTTCGCCCGCTCGACGAAACCCGGAATATCGACCGCGACGCCCTCTTCTTCTCCTCTTTGTGGTAACGAAGGCAAACGAAAGCTCGAAACGCTCCGCTTCGCTTCCTCGAGAAGCTCGTTCACCTCGTCTCCGCGAGGAGAAGAAACGTCGGAAGCGACGATATCTGCGTCGCCGCTCCCGAATTCTTTCAGTCTCTTGTACTGCTTCTCCAAAACCTCGGACATGTTCCCGACCGACGACGACGACGACGACGACGACGACGGCAGCGCGTTCGTTGTCGACGTCGATGCCTTCTTTTTCCATCTCGCGCTTTTGACGGTGACGACGCGTTCGTGCTCACGACGAAGAGGTTTTGCCGCCGCACGAACAAAGCGAGAAGAAACAGAGAGAGAAGACATTCTTTTCTCTTCGCGCGGTGGATATTCTCTCTCGATGTGTGCGCTTGTTGTGTCTAATGTGTGCGCTTGTTCGTGGTAATCCAATCGAACCCAAAATTGAAGTTTAGGGTTTCAAATGCAAAAAGAGACCCCTAACAAACAACAAAAAAGGGACAAAAAACGCTCCAAAAGAGAGGACGACGGACGCGACGATGGACCAGGACACCTCGCGCCGAAAAAACGCGATCGGTTTAACCTACCTCTGCCTGAACGTCCCCAGCGAGAACAAAAGTTATCATCGCGACGACCACGGGATTGAGTTTGGAATAAACTTGAACTGTTTCCAAACCGGAGAGAAATTTAAAGGCGTGAAGATGCTCCCGGGGAAAGGTCGGTTACATTTCACATTCACCGGGACGAGGACGACGGAGAACAGCGGCGCGCGGGTGGGCGAGTTTTTGTGCGCGAAAAAGGAAGGCGAGGTGGAAATCAGACGCTGGGACGAAAAAGACGAGCGGTTGCGTTCTTCTGTCGTTTCTTGTGGTGGTGGTGGTGGCGCGTTATCGCGAAACGGCGAGGAGGAGGAGGAGGCGCAAAAGGAGAGACTGATTTTAGGGGTGAAGCGAGGTGATTTCGACGCGCACTTGGGCGCGTACGAGGAAGATTCGAGAGAAGATTTACGGTGGAGAAGTTTAGTGAGCATGATTGATGTGGCGTGTTTGAAACGGTGCAAAGTAGAACCGGGGGTTATGTTTGTTCCTGGAGGCGTCGGGCGGTGTTTGGATGAGTACGGGAGGAAGAAACGGTTGACGAGAGACGAAGGCGCGAAGGACGGGAACGAGGATGAAGACGAGGACATGAGAACGGCTAGGTTTACGTTTGAAGCGACGACGAGAGCGCCAGAAGATGCGAGCGCAGAGATATTGACGAAAATTCACGTGGATGGTAGATTTAGATTCGAGAGAGCGCTGCGTATTTTTGGCGGGAACAGAGAGGCGATGTTAGCCGAACACCAGTTGGCGTACGTGCTCTTTTTCACCTTTGGGTGTGGTAAGGGATTGGAACAATGGAAAGAGTTGACGGTGATCATCGCGAACGTCATGGTAGAATTTTTGAAAGAAGAGGTGGAGAGGAAGACTAGCAGCGAACAATCGGTGATGAGCGATGTACGAATGGACGACCAGAACGGAGAGAAAGATTGGTCGTCCTTCTTCGTGGGGTTCCTTGATTCCTTAGAAGTGCAGTTCAACGACGACGCGACGAACGAAGGGACGTTGGATGAAGTTGTCTCTGAACTGTCACCAAGTAGCTCACGCGACGAAAAGCAACTCTCAGATATTCTCCGCGACGCCATCTCGAAAAGCCTCCGCGTCCTTGCCTCCTCTCCATCCTTCGCTCGCGACGTCGACGACGCCACGTTTGGATGGCTCGCGCGTTTCGAAACCACCGCCAAACGACTGTTGCGGTTGAAAATATTCAAAAAGCGAGCGTCACAAGGGGCACACGATACCTACCCAGCACCGCTCGTCATCGACCACGACGCCGAAACAGAGGACGAACAGCCTTTAATCGTAGAATTATCGGTAGGCGAGTACGCTCGAATGGACAAGGACGAGGACGAGATCGAAGTCGTCGAGGACGAAGCGGAGGATAAAAACCCCACGGCGCAAAACGAAAACGAAACTAGTCGTAGTAACCGAATGAGCTGGATGGTTCAATAGCACGAAAAATAGCAGCAGCACTTTAGAAGGAAGATGTGAAAATAGAGCTTTTAAATAGTAATTGTTTTTAGTTGAACGCGAGCGCTTTCCAGTCGTGTCCCCGTCCGTGTGTCCGTGTGTCCGTGTGTGTGTGTGTGTCTTAAAAACCTCAAAAATCCTCATTCTTCGGAAGCGCGTGTACACGCTGCACCACAAAACACCGTGAAAGAATAGTAAAAAATGGACGCTTTACTCGTCGAAGCGACAAAGCTCGCGGAGAAGTGTAAAGATTCCAGCGCCGTTTGGTCCGATGTGTGCGACGGTTTGCGCGGAGAAGGTGCGATTGATTATCTCTTTGTTTTTTTCCTCCGTTTCGCACCGCCGTCGGTTACTGCGCGAAGCACGTTTGAAGACGAGAACGCGCGCGCGCTCGCGACAGCGCGCCGGCGCGATTACATTTTTCAGGCTAGGAACTGACCCTCGATCTCTATCCTCTTCGCGCATTTGCAATTATCGCGACAGACATCTCTGGGAAAGAATCCGCAGCGACTCTCGTGAAGTGTATCTTTCAGACGTTGAAGTTCAAGACGACAAAAACCAGTCGAAAAATGGTTGCCAAGACGATATCTAAAGCGCTGCGGGTGGGCGCGATCGGCGGGGATGATAACGGTAGCGCGGGCTGCGGCGAGTTTGAAAAACTATTCACGTCTTTGCTGAAGAAGTTTTCGGAGAAAATAGCCGCGCGAGCGGACGAGGAGGAGTGCGAAACGTTTAGTCGATGGTGTTGCGCGTGTTTGGAGCACGTGTGTCGACGGTTGGACGCGGCGGCGGGGAACGAGGCGAGTGAGGAATTTGAAAACGTCGTACTGGCGTTGGGGAACGTAGCAAAAGCGTGCTTAGTGTCGAACAAGTACCATCGCGTGCCTGGGATTGTCTCTTTAACTCTGAGAAAAGGCGAAGTTGGCTTAAAAGTGAATGAATTGAAGGATACTCCGCCGGATTTGCGAGGGGTGCTGTACGAGGCGTTGAAAAGGAGGAAAGGTATAGATGCGAGTGTGATTCGAAAAGGACATTTGGAAAAATTGTGTGACGTTGGTATCGCGAGCGGAAGTGGTGCAGATGTTGTGCTCACAGAGCGCGCGAGTAAACCGCTTTTGAAAGACTGCACGGCCGAAGATTTCGAGACTATCCTTCAAGCGAAACTGGTCAAGGCTTTACGAAGGAACCCAATCGAGTCTACGTTGGAAGTCGTTTCGCGAATTATTCGTCACGTGCCGAGAGAGAGCGTGACAAAAGAGTCTGCGCACGCGTTTGCGGAAGTCGTCTTGCCTTTGGTTAAACACGCGGACGAATCGAGACGTCTCGCAGCCAAGGCTGTCGTAAAATCCTTCTCAAAGCTGTTATCCGCTGCGATGGTAAAAGAAACATTTCTCGAACCGCTCGTGAAAGAAATCACGTCGAATGCACCGAGTGCTTGGGCGGCGAGAGTCGGAATATGTGATACAATTTCTGTTGTCGCGCAATCGTTAGACGCTGTAGCTGTAGAGAATGAAGAGGATGCCAAAATCCCTGTTCAAACTGTTGACGGTTTAGCGTTGCGATTGAAGAGCGAGAAGCAAGTCGAAGCAAAAGCTTCATTACTCGACGCACTTTCGCATTGTCTTCATAAGTGCAATTCATTCGATGAAAACGCGAGAGATGCTATTCTAACGTCGTGTTCGGATGCAAAAGATCGAACTGCAACGCTTCGAGCGCTTTCTTTTGCAATCGTCGGTAGGCCCGATTTTAAGAAAGCGCTTGGGATGAAAAGCGTAAAGGCGTTGATTGAAATCGTCAAGCTCGGCGCGCAGAAAACTATATCGCGACCAGATGGCGCATATGCGTTATATTTAGTCTCCGCAGCATCATCGGAAGATGAAAGTGCTTACAGTGCGGCATCCGATGTGTGGAAACCGGAGTGCCTCGAGGCATACGCAGCGGCTGCAGCCATTTCAAAACTTCCGGACGATTGCGCAGCGTATTACGCAAAATCGTTAGAGTTGATGTTCACTATGGACAAAATCGCCGACAAGAAGAAAGTGCTTCTCAACGCCGCGACCTTGCTAGCGTTACATCCAGACTTTGAAACTCGAAAGTCAGCTCGAGATGCAATTGAGATGATGCGATGTAAGAATAAAGCATCTCCTAGGGATGTCATGGAATCGCTCTTACAGTGGGTAAAGACAGCGGAAGACGAACATGCATTTCCAATTTTAGGTGAAGAATTGAACGCAGAAGCTACCAAAAGTGGATCGGCGAGCTTTATTGCGTCTTTTCCAAGTCGATACTGCGGGGCTGCCATCGAATCGTCTATATTCAACAGAGTGTACTCCGATGATGGTACAATTAAACAACACGAGTTCATCGACGACGATGCTTTTTGCGAGTTTGCAGGAATTTTAGTCACGCTCTCGCATCATGAGCTCGTTCAATCGAGAACGGGAAGCGACTGCTGGACGCTCGTCTTTTCGCGTTTCTGCCGAGAAAGAAGCCCTGACGATATTGATTTGAATCGCATTGCAACCGAGTGTGCAAAACACATCATTGACGAGCTGAAAAATGGAAAGAACGTCCAAAGTAATCGAAAAGCTGTCCGCGCCGTATCTGCGATATCTTCCAACGTTGCATTAGATGTCATCCTGGAGGACTATTTACTCGACCCGATGTCTGCGTTTTCAAACGCCTGTCGACAAAACGAGAGTGAAGTCACCGAAAACGACGTGAAAGTTTTTAAAACGCCAATCGGAAGACTCTCAACCGATCCAAAAGATTCGCCGAATAGTACGTCGTTAGCTACTAGCAGTAGTATCAGCGCGCCAGCATCGTCGGCTGGAACTTCGCTTCGTGCAAAGAAAGCAGCGTTGCGGCCTTCGCAAGCTGGCGCATCAACTGCGGGGAAAAGTAAATCAGGAGGCGCTCAAAAAGACGATCCGCGAGAGATTCAGCGACGCGCGCAGATGAAAGAAGAAACCGAAACGAGAGAGAGACTCGCAAAAATATCGAAAACCATTGAAGACGGTTTAGAAATCATATCAAACGTCTTTAACGGAGTTCTCGCTTACGACAAAAAAAACCGATCGTTGCTCTTTCAAGGCTATAAAGGACAGATCCCTGTTCAGCCTAAGAATAAACTTGGTGATATTGCTACAAATGTTGCGTACGATGTTGTTTTTCCACTCTGTAACTCGAAGATTCTGCACGACAGCGTGTGTGTAGGTTGCTTTGAGAGCTTCTTCGAAATCGTCGCGAGCACGAAAGGTATCGCTGCGCTCGCCGGCAAAGATCGCTCGTCTTCACAGCTTCGAGCAAAATTTGCGAGGGCGGCTGTTCTGTGCGCCGAAGCTCGAGATGGGTATGAGAAGCCACCTTTGCTCGATGCATTATCGAAAGAACCCCTTGCTGAAGATGCAGATCACGTGAAATTCGAAGTCGCCGTCATCGCCGAAGCGCTGGAGGCTTTGAGCGACAACTTTGCCAAGTTAGGGGACGGGATTTCCGAGAGCAGAAATTTACTCTCGCTATTATTCCCGATCTTATCCCGCACGATCGAAAGAATTGATTGTTCTTCGCAACATAAAATGTTATGTTTAGAGGTTCTCGGAGATTACGCAAGGAAAAGTTGTAAATCAATGCGCTCAGTAGCCGCTGCTGTACGGTGCTTGACGAGAGCGATCAACTATTCAGTGAGTCCAAAGTTTACTTTACTTGCTCAGGATACGTTATTATCAGTTGCAAAAACGTCGATAAACGCGAACGATGTGCAAGCTTTGGTGTATGGGTGCGCAAACGAATCCTCGGAAGCTCGTAAATCGTGTCTGGAAGCACTTTCATCGTTGCCAAACATTCATGCTATCACCGTGGAAGATATTGAAACGACTGATGAAATATTACGTGACATCGCCGTCCGACTGTTTATTGCTAAGCACGACTCGAACGAGACTTTCGCCGAGATGGCATCGACGGCTTATGCGAATGCCGGCGTGTCGTTTGCCGATGAAGACGATACCCAATCACCGACGGTTCTTCTCCCATTCCTTTCGCACGAGTGTTTTGCGGTTCGAGAAGCGACAGTGAAAGCGTTTGCAACGGCCGTCGAACAACTTCCATCGGGCGTTGCTTCTGTTTTAGCAAAACTCTTTGCTCTATTTTCGAGTTGTACTGATTCATCAGGTCGTGCTGGTGTCGTTACCGCACTCGGTGCCTCTTCCAATGCGTTGCAAAAGCACGACGTTCCTTTGGTGGCCACCTTACTCTTGAAGGCGCTCTCGGATGAATCCCTGGAAGTTCGAGAGGCATCCATCGATGCCGGTAAAGTGGTCATCGCCGCCCACGGTGAAGCCAACACCGAAACATTGCTGAAAGTGTTCGAGGGGTATTTTGATAAACCGCCTGATAGAACAGTATCTGAAGAGATTCAAGATTACGCTAAATCCGGTGCGGTTGTTTTCCTGGCGTCTTTGGCGGTGCATTTAGATTCAAGCGATCCCAAGGTCAAGCAAATTTTAGAACGATTGCTGGAAGTTTTGGAAACGCCATCTGAGTCAGTTCAGAGAAAAGTTGCCGACGCGTTCCCACCGTTGATGAAGCAACTCGCGACGGAAGAAGAGAAACGAGCGTTGATTGAAGGCTTACTCGGGAAGTTATCGCAAGGCGAATCGTACGCGGTGAGGAGAGGTGCAGCCTTTGGCATCGCTGGCGCGGTAAAAGGTATTGGTATGGGATCATTAAAAGGTATGGGTGTCATGGATAGCATCAAAGTGTTAATTGAGGATAAGAAATCTGCGCAATCCAGAGAAGGTGCTTTGATGTGTTTTGAATTACTCGTTGAACGTCTCGGTCGACTCTTTGAGCCGTACGTCGTGACCATTTTGCCTATGTTGCTCGTCTCTTTTGGCGATCAAACGGAGTCCGTTCGTCTTGCGTGCGAAGGTGCTGCTCAAAAAATAATGAAAAATCTATCCGCACAAGGCGTGAAGCTTGTTTTACCGGCGCTGTTAGAAGGTTTACGCGACGATCAATGGCGCACGAAGAGCGGGTCCGCGAAACTTCTCGGGGCAATGTCAAGTTGCGCACCAAAACAATTGGGTAGCTGTTTACCTCAAATTGTGCCACGACTTTCCCAAGCTCTGGTTGATACGCATCCAAAAGTTGTCGATGCGGCTTCTTTGGCGCTAAAGTCGATCGGTGACGTGATTAAAAATCCTGAAATCCAAGCGTTGTCAAAATATCTATTGGGCGCAATCGCACACCCGACGACGCACACAGAGAAATGTTTAGACATTCTCTTGGAAACGACGTTTGTGAACGTTGTCGACGCGCCGAGTTTAGCGTTAATCATCCCAATTATTTCGAGAGGTTTGAAAGAACGCAAGGCAGACATGAAGAAAAAAGCAGCTAAGATCGCTGGAAACACATGCGCATTGGTTGCCGATCCGAAAGATATGGTCCCATATATCCCAGAGTTAGTTTCGGAATTGAAGAAATCTCTCATCGACCCAAATCCAGAAGTTCGTTCGGTATCTGCTCGCGCACTCGCTTCACTCCTAGAGGGTGCGGGTGAAGAGCACTTTGAAGATTTAATCCCATGGCTAACAGAGAAAATGCAAGGCGAAGGGTCCGGCGTCGAAAGAGCTGGTGCGGCGCAAGGTTTAGCCGAATGTCTCAACGCCCTTGGAGGTGATAGATTTGTTGCAATTCTTCCTGAAGTCTATCGCGGGTGCGGCAATCCTTTGCCGAGAGTTCGAGAAGGTCATTTGCAGCTCCTAAAGTTTCTTCCTTTATCCGTCGGGCAAAAGTTCGAGCCATACTTATCCGAGTCCTTGACGACTGTCCTCACCGGTCTCGCCGACGAGGAAGAATCCGTTCGAGACGCCGCGTTAGGTGCCGGAAGAGTCTTCGTTTCCGCGTATTCGCACTCCGAATATGCGTTAGACTTGATTTTACCAGCCATAGAAACTGGGACAAACGCTACGGAATGGCGTATTCGACACTGTGCGCTAGAGCTCCTCGGCTCCATGCTCTTCAGAATCGTCGGCAGTTCCGGGAAAGCTCGTGTTCAGCGTGCGACGGCAGAGGAAGAAGAAGCGGCTGCGGACGAAGAAGGTATTTCAACCGAAGCACAGGGTGAGCAGTTGACGCGAATATTAGGCAGAGAACGTCACTTGGACGTTTTGGCCGTCATTTACTTACTCCGGTGCGACGGGCAGTCCCAAATTCGCAACGATGCCGTTCACGTGTGGAAAACAGTCGTAGCAAACACGCCTAGAACTTTAAGAGCGACGTTACCGAGAATTGCGAAGCGTATTCTCCAAGCGTATTCCCAAGGTACAATTAGTTCGTCTTCGAAAATGGCAGCAGAAAGTTCAGATGACGATGAGGACGAAGAGGATGACGGCGAAGAAAGAAAAATGACTGGTGCGAGAGCCGTGGCAGATTTGACAAGAAAACTTGGCGAAAAATTTATCGAAGGCATCTTACCGATTTTGCGTACCGTTTTTGAAGCGAGCGAGGAAGAAGAAGAACAAATAATACAGAATGATAAAATATCGAAAGCTGGTGCAGCGCTAAGCCTCGCGGAGATTTTTGACTGCGCGGAAGAGTCCACGCACGAAGGAGGCATCGTTAGCCCAAAACAAGCAACTTTGTTCACATCTTTCGTCGAAATCTGTCTCTCTAGTCCAAACGCGGACATTCAAGACGCCGGCGGCGTGGCCTTCAAAGCAATGTATCGCTGGGCTGGTGGCAAAGAAGCGGCAGTGAAAATTGTCCCAGACTTGTTGCGTGATATGGATAGAGACTCTGCTTCAGAGGAGGAGAAGACAAACGCACTCAACGGTTTGCGCGTGGCATTGAAAGCGCAACCGAACATTTTAGCTGTGGCACTTCCAAAATTGGCGGCACCGCCAATTACTCCGGACAAAGCTAAAACTTTGGGCGCGTTGGCGTCTGTTGCCGGTCCGGCGTTGCCACCGCATTTGGATTCCATAATTCCAAGACTTTTAGACGCTATCGAAGGGGAAACAAATCTGGAAGAAGGAGATGAAATTGTGTGGACCAAGCGCGAATCCTTCGATGACGTTTCTAAATTTCCAGCATTCAACGCGTTACGTTCTATCATTACCGCCGCCCCTGAAGATTGTGGTGCCGAACTCCTCTCCGAAATATCTGATGCGCTCACGGAGCTTGCCAAAACATCTTCGTTGAAAAAGGTTGACGAAGAGAAGGAAAATGCAAAATCCCGACGACGAGCGGTGTCTTCCATCGCCCTCGCAGATTTCGCGAAAACTTTTTCGGGCTACGACGATTTTGTGGACGCGCAAGTTCTTGTGAAAACGCTTACGTTGCAATTTTCAGACAAGTATAAGTGCGCGCGAGACGCCGCGTGGGGTGCTTTAAATGTCGTTGTGTCTACAATACAAAAGGACGAGTTGATGGAGTTTGTGGATTGTTGCCACGCGTCTGTGCGTCAATGCAGAGAGCAAGCGAAACGTTTACACAAGCAGAAACAAATATCGCCGGGCGGCGAAAGCACGGAAACAGATTCCCTTTCATCGTTGTCGCCTTCAAAGTACACCATCATTCCTGCGTTAGCCTTACCGAGAGCGTTAGAGGCGATTTCAAAAATATATCTCGCGGGTGTCTTGTATGGTGAAGAACCCGAGCATCGCCAACGCGCGGCAGAAGCGCTTCAACTCGCCGTCTCATGCTCTACAAAAGATGGACTAAAAGCTCACGTCGTTGGCATAGCTGGTCCTCTTATTCGCGTCGTTTCAGACAAATTTCCGTCGAGCGTTCGTGCGGCGTTGCTCGATTGTCTCGCCACGTTAGTCGAGAAAGGTGGCATCGGGTTGAAACCCTTTGTGCCACAACTGCAAACCACCTTTTTGAAATCATTGAACGATGCAAACAGAGCGCCTAGAATGTCTAGCGCGAAAGGCTTAGGGTTATTGATGTCAATCCAAGTTCGGGTTGACCCAGTAGCCGCCGATTTAGCAAAAAAGCTCGCAAACAATGAAGTCGACGGTGAGTGCATCGAAGCTCACTTCGAAGCCGCGCGAGGCGTAGCGAGGCACGGGGGGTCGAAGATCACGCCCGAATCTGCTGAAATTGCGCTGAATGCATCAACCGCAGCAGCGCTAACTTCAGATGATGATAATATCCGACTCGCATCAGCGCGATGCGCGGCAGCGTATGCTTCTTTGCTATACCAGGACGATAGCGATGGGAATAATGAATCAAAACGAGAGGACTGGTTGAAAAAGGACGTCGAGCAATTCGCTTCCGAGAATATCACGGTAGCATCTCGCGAAGGCAAAGCAAAGATTTTGTCCGAGTTTGCACGACTCGCACCAGACTCTATTTTGTCAAGCGTTAAAGACAAAGCGACGACGCTGAACAATTTAGCCAAATGCGCTTCGGACGATATAAAGGTTGTAAAATCAAACTGCGCAAAGGGATTGGGATACTTAGGTAAATCCTGCGTACAAATTGAAGGCGCATCATCGGACACAGTTGCGAAGATTTTGCAAGTTTTGACGAAGCTTTTGAGAGATTCAAATGGAGAAGTGCGCGAGAACGCGTCGAAAGCGATTCGATCGATGATTAAATGCGCGTCGTTAAAGAATGAAATCGACGATATAACCGTTCACTTTCCCATATTCCTTGCCGATCTCGCCGAAGTCGCCGTGGCGGATAAACACGATTTGGCAAAGAAGAGTGCCGAACGCGCTGTGTTTCGCGCCCTGCGTTTGGATTTAGGCGCTGAAGTTGCCCTTCCTCACTTGAAACAAGGGGGCACTGGAGCAGCCGCGCGAGGGAGACTGTCCGATCTGAACCTGAGAAAACTTGCTAGTTTACCCGATGATAGCGAGGACGACTTTGATCCAGAAGCCGAAGAAGAAGATTTAGTTTAGCTGCTATTACTATTACTACCCTGTATTACTATTTTTCCAGCATCACATCATATCCACGTCGTATTCCCGGTCGCTCTCGTATTCATCGATCAACTCTAACGAGAGTAAACAATCTTTCAAACCATCTTTGGCCCGTTTATTGTTCGGGTTCGTCTCCAACACTTCCGTAAACCACTTCTTTGCGCGCAAAAAATTCTTCAAACCTTCTCTCTGTTCAGAAGGCCGATTGCTGTTGCTGTACATATCGCCCAACTTTACGTACGCTTCCGCGCCTCTAACTTTCGCTTTCACGTTTTGTCCATTATCAATCTCTAGCGCTCTTTCGCAATCTTCAATCACTTTCGCGATTAACGTTTGCCGACGGTTACTGTCAGCGAAAGAACCTTCCAGCGCGTTTATAACTTTCAACGCGCAACTCGCTCTGTTCGTCCTGTACGGTGTTCTATCTGGCATCAGTTTAACGATTCCATCGAAAATAACCATCGCATCTTCATAACGCGCTTTCTCGTACTCGCTTAAGGCGATGTCGTTCAACCGCTCGGCTTCAATTTTCGCCTCGTTGGACAAGGGTGTGAATCTTTCGAGCAAATCTAAATTCTTCTTCTCGCGTTCCTCATACTTCCGCTTGTGATGCTGTTGGTGAGCGGCGTCTCCCAACAATAAATGTTGATTGTCGTACCCAACCCCTCCGACAACTTCCCACGGTCTCTTTTCCCGATCTTCTCCAACTCTCATCGAATCAAACCCGTCGCTCAAACACTTTGTATCGCTGTATTCGTTCATCGCCGTCTCGCGAAACAAGCCGCCGGCTGGATCCGGTCGCTCCCCAGATTCCCATCGAACGTTATAATCTATCCCAAAATTCCTGTGAGGTCTGTATTCGCCCCTCGCGCGCATCAATCGCTCGATTTCCTCCGGATCCGTGCCTTTCAACGCCAATTGCAACACGTCCGATAAACTTTGCATCGGCGGAATCGAAAACGTCTTCAACCACTTCTCTTGGTTGAAATTCACCGTCGTCAACGTGTGATACGCGGCGGTGATAGCAGTGAATGCTTTCGACGCGCGCTCGGCATTTTCCGCCTTATTCTTATCCGGATGATATTTCAAACACAGTTTCCGATATTGAAGTTTGATCTGCTTCGAGAGATCCGTGTCGTCGTTATTATTATTAGGGGTAGGGGAAATCTCTAAAATCTCCAACGCTTGTTCTTTGCTCAAAACGGAGGAGGAAGAGGAAGAAGAAGAAGATGGAAGGTGCGGCCATTCTTCTCTAAAAGTGGAGGCGTTTGATGTGCAATTCATGTCATCATCGTGAGCATCGATGTCAGCGCTACCTCTCTCTCCTTCGCGCTCCATGTGCGCGTCCATACTCTTCTTTTGTCTCAAGTCTTCTCTCCTCCCTTCTTTCTTTTCTCGTAACGCTTGATGGTTTTTTTTGTTCGGTTATTTAGGGTTTCAAAATCGAATCCAAAGGAGAAAAGAAGAAGATATTTTCAAAAGAGCGTTTGGATGCAAAGAACAAACACGCACGCTTGTTGCGAAAGAAAAAAGAACCCTCGCATCATCATCATGTTCACCTCGTCGACGTCTCTTTCACTCCGCGCGTTCTCTTCTTCTCGCGCTTCTTCTTTTTCAACGACGAAATTGAAGAAGAATTCGTCGGTGTCGCGTCGAGCGGCGAAGCGCAAAATCGGATCTTCAACGACCACCGCGCTGTCGATGGGAGCGGACGAGAAACGAACGATAGGTCAACTGGAAACCGAGGACGCGTTCATAAAAGTCATCAATTCGGAAGGGATTCACGTGGTGGAATTTGTCGCCGGGTGGTGTCGAAAGTGCAAGACGTTGAACGGGAAGATGGAATATTTCGCGGTGGAGCATCCGGAGATTTCGTTTGATAAAATCGATGTGAACATGGTTCCTCAGGAGTTCATAAAGTCGCAAAACGTGACGAAGATGCCGACGGTGAAAATATTCGTGAGCGGGAAGAGCGTGTACGAAAAGGTGGGGTTTGAAACCGTGCGAGAGATTTTGGAGGAGTTGAACTTTCGTTTGAAACAGTTGGAGGAAGAGAGCGCTTTGACACCGCCGACGTCAAAGTAAGTAGTGTGGGAACGGGGGAGAGTTTTTCGCGTGTTGTTAAATCGAGCGCGCGCGTGTATTATAAATTTGTGTGTGTATAATTTTTCGGTATTATTTATTGATTGTGACCATCGCCGATCGTCTTTCTCCTTAATCTTCTTCTCAGAATTGAATGACAAACATCTATTTCGCTATCGAAGTATCTTGAATCTAGAATCCGCACGAGCATTTCGGAATGTGTTGAAAGTATCTTTGCAAAACAACCGTCGCGACGTTTCGCACGGACCACCACATAAAGGACGATTCGAAATTATTTTCACCCTCGTCGTCGCCACTCAAGACGTTCGCTTTAATTGTCACCATCGGCTGGCGAAAATGCGTTTGTCGCGCTTCGGATTCGTTTGCACTCGCTAAGAGTAACTTTGGTTGCCACTTTTCTTCAGCCGGCGACGAGGAGAAATTTTGAAACTCGCTCGTGGTCATCGCGTTGTATTTTTGTGCGAAAGATGTATTGAGCGCATTTAAATCTACACCGTGCGTTCGCTCGAGCGTCTCGACGGTCCAGCCGTTATTTCTCGCGCCGACTAAACGAAATTGAACGATGCCTTCTTCTTTCATGACTTCGACGAGAGGGTCGTTCTCGCCGTCGTCTATTTCAAAGCGGTCGTCCGATTTCATCACTTCTATAATACTTTGTACTTTCTCGCGCCGCCGTCGTTTTTTTTCACTACTCACTGCTTCACTATCTTGAACGAGCGCTCGCATCGCGGACAGTTCGTCTTCCACGTTTAATTGATTCCCGATGACGACCAACCTACTTCCTGGTAACGCAAATTTTGCCTCTACTCCGCTCACCGGAGTCACCTCAACGCGTCCTCTTCCAGAAACTGAAACGTCCCAAAGACCAGATATGGATGCAAAACGAACCATACCTTTTGCTCTTGCTACGTTTGCTTTCCGTATCCATCTTTGAAACTCGACGAAATCAATCATCTCTAAAGTTTCAAAATCGATCGCATCTTTGGTATCCTCGCTTCCGCTCCCAGCGTACGACGTCTTGAACGTCCTCGAGTGTCTCCCGAGTTGCAAAGGACCACTAGTGCTACTATTATTATTCACACCTCCAAAACTTAGTTTCTTCTCAGTCGTATTCACTCGAAGCTTTCCCAGTGCACTCAACGACTCCCCATAATCATTCACCACTAAGCGTTTCCTGGCGCTACTTAAGTCCGTGCCTTGCTTCCCTTCCGGTTCAAAAATATCGTAACGCGCGTCTATGACGCTTTCGATGTTAATTTTTCCTCGCTCTATTGGAACTATTTTAACCGCGTTATCGTCGCTAGTATCGTCACCGTTTGCGTTTGTCTTTCCAAACGCTTCTCTCACGTTCTTCGTCGCCAAATCAACTCTCCTTTCGTCTCCGTCCAGCAAATCCACCTTGTTCAAAAACACCGCGTCGCTCGCGCGAATCTGCGCAAACCACGCCTCGCGTTCGTACTCCGGTCCTCCTTTCTCCGCCACTTCTGCGTCTACCACGCAACACACGCAATCTAACCGAATCCTAGCGAACTTCCCGAACGCTTTATCTAAACTCATCACTAAATCCGTCGGATTGACAATCCCGCTCGTCTCCACGAACAAATACTCCGCCGCTTCCACTTGATCTCTCCTCAACAAATTAGACACGTCTTTCTCAAATTGTTCGTTTAAAGAGCAACACACGCATCCGTTCGTCAACTCCATGACCTCCTCCCGACCGCCACTTCCGTCGCTCATCGTTCGTTTCACCAACTCCGCGTCTACGTTCACGCTGGCGTAATCATTCACCGCCACCACAACCTTCAAATCGTTCTGCGTTTGCGTCAAAACGTGCTTCAATAACGTCGTTTTCCCGGAACCGAGGTGACCGAGAACGAGAACGGTCGGTAATCGCGCCATCGTTTTCGGTTTCGCGATCGTTCGGAGCTCGTAGTTTCTGAACATGTTCAGTTGGTCGACGTCTCTTTTCCGCGACGACGACGACGCCATCGCGACGTAACTGTAACTTTTTGTCTTCTTCTTCTTCTTTTCAAAAGCGACTAATCCGAGCGCAGACCTGGACGTGTAATTGGAAAAACGATGGCTCCTTTCCGTGCCGGTGACGCTCGCGAGGCCGCCGCTTCGTCTCAGACCGTGCATGCTGTCGTCATCGCGCTTTGACGCTCGTCGTTTTTTGTGTTGTTTTTTTCTCGTCTCAAGGGGTGTGTATTCGTGTATACGTACCGGTACGAGGGTTGGTTTCTAAAAAATGAGCATACTGTTACAAAAACTACTAACGCTTCTTCTTTTTACGCGACGAATCCAGACACCAACGTAATCGGAAAAACAATTTTCGGATCAAACGCGTACTTCACCTCGAATATGATGGCCAGACTCCACTCGATTTTGGCGAAATTCTCTTCCGGACTGGTGGCTTGATTCGCGTAACTCAATCCCGCTTGGTCGGCGACGGATAACTGAAAATTGAAATTTTCAAAGTTCATCATTTCTGGCTTAAGACATGACCGCGGTAAATGTCCACTAGATACTATTCGATCTTCAAGGCAGTGCCCGTCGATGGAAATGGAGCGATGAAACTCGTATCTCGCGTTTTCGATATCTTTTTTACTGCCATTTTTCAATTGCATTTGCAACACGGAGCGTAAAGCTCGGTTTCTCCATACGTCGTCGGCGACGGAGAAGTGGTCGCGCTCGAGCCACACGCGGCCTTCAAGTTCCCCGGTACCACAGTAGCACATGAAAGTAGGAACGATGACGGATATTTCGCGTTCTGTAGGTGTTCCTAAGTGCGGATTCGCAGAAATGGATAAATACTTGCCGACATGGACCAAATTGAGCGTAAAATTGATATTCCGGCCAAATGCATTACTGAGTGTACTTCCATAATCCAAATCGATGTAAACTTGAAATTGCCACGTCACGGAGCACGAATCCCTGTGCCCACTGTAACAAAAACTCGGAGCATCGATTATCTCGTCGAATTTGAACGGTATAATTACTCTCTCCCCTTTATAAAACGTTCGATTTCGGTCCTCAAAAGACAACAAAATAAGTTGTTTGGAATAGCTCTTTCTGTCTCTGTAGTGTGTTCTGCTATCTTTTCCCGACCCAGTCACCCATTTTCCTACCTCGTTACACACCAGGGAAACCGGAATGCCGTTTTTAATCTTAAAATCGTTCTTCACATCCAAAATAAGATCCCCAGCGAAATCTTCGCCGTAGGCAATCGTAGTGCAATCCTCTCTGAACGTGGGCACGTCTCTCTCCAAGATCAAATCCACCAAAGGTACATTCTTCTTCTTATCAAAATGTGTGTATATCATGCTTACGCGCTTCATTTCCGGGGTCTTCTTCGAACGAGCGGCTTCGTTCTCTTTCGTCGGTTGCGTCCACGGTGAATCATACGCCGTTTCTTTCACGCTCACATTTACATTAATCTCCATCTCTTTCTTATCTTCAACCGCCGCTTGTAGCGTCTCGTCGTCGTCAGATCCCGCTTCTTTCTTCTCTCTGATCAACGCCTGCAACGTGCGATTCATCTTCGCCGCTTCTGATAGTCCGCCTCCTTTCTTCTCGTCTCTCCTCTTCTCCTCAATCGCCTCTTCGAAATCATCAAACTCCCATTTCTTCACTAAACCTTTCAAATCCCCCTTATTCTTCTCCCAATCGGTGATGTACGTCGCGGATTCCTCGCAGCACCGCAAGCGAAAGTTGACGAATAAAATATACTTCAAACATTTCCCGAGCTGTTCGCTCGAGATTTTCTTCTCTTCCTTGACCTTTCGGACGAAAACGTCCAACTTCTGGTACGAAGAGAGCGAAGAAGAGGAGAGCTCTCCGAGAAACGAGGCGAACGTTTCCGAATCCATCACTCTTTCTCTTTACTTCTCTCTCCCTCTCTCCCTCGCGCACGCGCGCGTGGTGCTCTTTCCCTTTGCTCTCTCTCGCGCGCTTTTTCGTGCGTTCTATCCGTGCGCGCGCGCGCGTCTCTTTAATGTGGAAGTGGATAATCAGCTTTTTACGTAGCTTTTTACGAGTACCCTAAACCCTAAACCCTACTCGTAGGAAAATTTTCAAAAACTTCTTTCTTTGTTGCGTGGGAAAAACACGAGAGAGAAGAGTTGTAACAGACACGACCGCGAGAGAAGAAACGACTCTCTCTCCTTCCTCCTCCCATTCCGACGATACCGAACGATAAACTCTTGGGGCCATATGAGACGTTTTCCCGGTAAACTCCCTCCCAAAGGAGGAGGAAAAGGAGAAGGAGAAAGAGCAGACGCGTCTTCTGAATACGAAAAGTACAAGATGGAATCGAAAGAGAGATATTATTCGCACTCGCGAGCGTCGTCGTCCTCTTCGTCGTCGAGACGAGTGGCGGAAGACGAAGAGGAGGAGAAGAAACGCGCGAGGAGGAGAATTCTGAAAGCGACCAAGCGTGGCGCGTTTACCGGTTTGACTTTGAAAGGCGGCGTGAACGCGTTCGCGGTGCTCTCGAGACTGGCGAGAGGGAAAACGAGTTTAGAAGCGTCGAAAGCGAGAGAGGCTGTGGAAGACGCGGTGAAGTTTAGTTTGTTCGTGGCGTCGTTTAGCGGTCTGTACGTGACGTCGGATGAAGTTCTCGCGGCGAAGTTTGGCGCGGAGAAGACGAAACGGTACCGTGCGTTTTTGTCCGGAGTGGTGGCGTCGCCGAGTTTTCTCTTGGCGGGCGCGAAGCCGAACTATTCGTTGGCGTCGTATCTTTCGTTGAAGGCGTTGGTGTTGATGAGTCGGGTAGGCGCGAAGAGCGAGAACGAGCGGGTGAGACGTATTTTTCGAGTCGCAAATTGGGAGCACGCGGACGTGGCGGTCGTGACGAGCAGTGCGATGGTTATTTTAGGATGTTTTATTTTGAAACCAGAGGCGGTGCGAGGCGCGTACGGCGCGTTTTTAGATCGACACTGCGGCAAGACGAAAAGGCAGGTGGAAGCGTTGAGAGAGTTGTGTTTTTTACCCGAAAATGATCCAGAAGGAAAAGCAGAGGATATGTTTCGCGAGTATTGCGAGAGAACGGCGATTGCATTGAACGAAACCGGGTCGTTGAGCGCGGCGAAAAAAGAAGAAATGTTGAGAGCGATGCAGAGAAGAGGAGTAAAACTCCCGTACTCGCGAGATGCCGTGTACAGGAAATTTTTCATGAACGACGCGAATCCAATCGCGCATTTTCTCGCGTTCGTGAAAAACTCTTGGGGAACCTCCTTCGTGAGTCACGTTCCGATTTACGTCTTCCCTGCGATTCTTTTGCACCGAGAGAAACTGTTGAAAGATCCCAAGTTGCTCGGCAAACTTTTCGCCGGCATCGCGCGGTCGTCGTTGTTCTTAACCGTTTACTGCGCCTTGGCGTGGCAAGGTCCGGACGTGCTTGGACGTTTGACGAAGAAGGTCACGCCGACGACATTAGTGTGCGGCGTCCCACTCGCTGGCGCGGCTACATTCATAGAAAAGAAATCTCGCCGCGGCGAACTCGCAACGTATTGCCTGGACAAGTCCGTAGAGTCCGTCGTCATCTCCATGCTCTCGTGGGGATACATCCCCAAATCCTGGAAAAACAAACGCCTGGACGTCCTCTTCTTCGCCTTTGCCGCCGGCACCATATGCATGTGTTACGACCGCAAGCGCGACTCTTTCCGCTCAAACTACCTGAACGTCTTCGATTTCATCCTTGGCAACCGAGGTCACTCCAGACACAAAATTCGACACGTCGGATCCTACGAGATTTTATTCCAACCGCCTTCGGTGGTTGACTTGGACGCTTTGCTCGACGACGACGACGACGACGACGACGACAAGAACAACAACAACAGCAACAAATGCGAACGAGAAGATAAAGAGAGTTCCTCGCGTTTACGAAAAAGCAGGCTAGCGGCGCACTAGACGAGCAGAAACTCCGCTCGCGAAGTTTTAAAGCACTACTCGTAGTATTTAATATTTTTTTATGCGTATCTTCTTCGAAATATCTTCACACATACTCTTGCAAGAACACGCGCTTGACATGTCATCAACTCTCTCTCTGCGAACCGTTCCGTCTGCGATCGTCGCGTCCTCGAGCAGCGCATCTCCTTCCAGACGACGAACCTCTCTGAAGTTCAACAACAACGACAAAAGCGTCGTCGTCGTCCCTTCCCCGACGATTCGAAAACGAAACGCGAATGCAAAGCCAAACTTGCAAAAACTTTGCGCGACGCAAGAGTTGCTCGGGTTTGATTTAAACCCAGCCGCGTTGGGTTTTATCTGCGTCATGGTCGTTTGGGGCATCCCGCAGACGCTCGGCATGAGCAAATTGGATGGAAACGAGAAGATCGCGCGAGAGAAGATGCTCGAGTGGGGGATAGATACGACGACGAAAGAAGGTAATGCCGACTACATCTATAAGAATAACTACGGCGCGGTGCAAGCGAGGTTTAAGAAAGAGTGCGAGAAGAGAGGCGAGAAACCGGAGGATTACTTGTGAGTGATGTTATATTATTAAACACTGTAGTATTATTAGCGTTTTTGATGTGTATTAAAAACATAAAAATATAGATGTATGCTCTCACATGCGTCTTTCTCTTTGTTTCGCTCGCTGCGTGGGACCGGATCCCGGAGCGTTTCTCTAACTTTCTCTCTGTCGACGACTATGAATCGATAAACGGTTGTCTTTTTTTATACAAAACTTTCTACAAAATTCATTCCTCTGTTTGTTTGTTTGTTTGTTTGTTTGTTTGTTTCCTTCCTTCGGTTTTCTGCGTTATTCCTTTCGATTTCTTAGATGCTTACTTCATCGGCGAGTACGCGCTTTCTTTGTGCGAGTATTCGTCTAAGCCGAGCATGGATGCTTCCGCCTCTGGTGGTACTCTCAAACCGTCCGTGATTTTTTCAGTCACCAACAAGCACGCGTAAGAGGCAACGGCGGTGTATACGGCAGTCGCCACCGCCGCATATACTTGCACGATAGTTTGTTTGAGCATGGGGACGTCGTTGAAACCGCCCAAGGACGGGTGGCAGAGGATGCCGAGCATGATGGTGCCCAGAAACCCGCCCACGCCGTGGACGCCGAAGACGTCCAAGGCGTCGTCGTAGCCAAAGTATTCCTTTACCGTGGTAGAGAAGAAGCGGCAGATGATACCGGCAGCAATACCGCCTAAGAACGCGCCTTTTGGACCGATAAAACCAGCCATCGGCGTGATGGTCGCCAAACCCGCGATAGAAGCCGTGCACGTGCCCAAGACGGACGCTTTACCAAACTCTTTGATGTCCCACAAGGTCCACGTCACCGCGGCGGCGGCAGCGGCGATTTGCGTCGCCATGCACGCGAACGCGGCGTTGGCGCCAGCAGATAACGCGGAACCACCGTTGAATCCGAACCATCCGACCCATAACATCGCGGTACCCAAAAACGTCAACACCAAGTTCCCGACCGTCATTTCCATTTCTTTTCTCTTGCCGACTTTAATAGCCGCAACCAATGCGCCGATGCCGGCGGTGATGTGAACGACGATGCCTCCGGCAAAGTCCAAGACGCCTAAATCGGCGAAATAGCCGCCGGCACCGCCCCAAACCATGTGGCAAGCTGGAAAGTACACCGCAAACGACCACAAGGCGCAGTACCACATGACCGCGTTAAACTTCATTCTTTCAACCATGGACCCGACCATCAACGCCGGCGTGATGATGGCGAAAGTGCACTGGTACAGAACCCACAAAATTTCTGGGATGGTTTCGTGCATGCTCAACGGTCCAACGCCGGATAAAAACATCTTGTCCAAGCCACCAATAAACGCAGACAAGCCCGTCGCGCCCTCTTTCATCGCCGCGGTACCAAAGATCCCCGCCGTGGAAAAGCACATCGAATACCCGCACACGAACCAGATGATGGTCATCATGCACGTCAACGCGAAGCACTGCCCGAGAACGGTAATCAAGTTCTTTCTCTTCACCAAACCGGCGTAAAACGCGGCCAAACCTGGGATAGTCATGAACAACACCAACGCCGAAGACGTCAAGATCCACGCGGTGTCCCCCGCGTTGACAGCAATCGTCGCCGCGGCCGCCGCCGCCGCCGGTTTCGCGAACGCGCTCAAACTCAGCGCAGCCGTGGTGGCCACCAATGCCAGCTTGGATTTATTCTTGGGAGATTTAACAACTCTCGATTGTTCCATTTCGGTCACAAAAGCGCTCGCATCGGATGTATCGTCCTTCTCAAACGAATAAGACGACGAAGAGCTCGACATCGAAACCGCCACCGCGCGTCCGCTCTTCTTCTCGTCGCATCCTCTCATTTTTAAAGAGGTGAACACGTGCGCGCTTTTTTTGTGCATCTCCAAAGGACGCATTTCACCCCCGGAGTGGTGCGCATTATTATTCGAAAAAAAAGACGCGCGCGTCGTCGTCGTTCGCTTCGTTTTCGCCAGGAGCATCATCGACGAGGACGTTTTCTGGATGGAGTTTATCGTCATCATGGTTGTTATGATTGTTCTTCCGTTTCTCTTCTCTGAGTGTTGTTGTTATTACTACTACGCGTGTGTGTGTGTTCTTTGAAAAGACAAATTAGTGCGGATAACGGTCTGCTCAACCCTCTCCGTAAAAAGCGAACACGTGTGTGCTCGACGATTAATTAATTTAATCGAGAGAAGATGTCGACAAGAGACGTGTACGGACCGGAAAAAATTCTGTCTGCCTGCCGCTGCGCGAGTACGTTTGTCGACTCGCACGTAGAAAAAATTAAAAAAAATTCTGAGCACCTTTTTAAAACTCGAAGAAGTCCGAGACCTAAACCCTAAACTCTCTTTTCTCTTTTCCTCTCGCGCCGCTAAACGCCACATACATCGTATAGCGCAACGCGCGCGCGCGCGGAAACAACAACAAAAAAATGGTGGTGCGGCGGGTATTCCCGGGCGACAGAATACGCGACGAGGATATCGTTACCGCCGAGAGAAACGGAGCGGAAATCGAGTGCGGCTCTGGCGTGTACGAGGACGAGAACGACATCAAAAGAGCGAGCAAAATCGGGGAGATTTGCGTCAAAGAAGTTGAAATTGAAGAAGAAGAAGAAGAGGAGGAGATGGAGGAGGAGGAGGAGGACGACGATTACGAGAATAGGAAGAAGGAAAAGAATCAAAAGAAGAGAAAGTTAGTCGTGGAAGTTTTGAACGAGAGAGAAATCGCGGATGAAAGCGCGCGCGTTCATTTACCTAAAGTGAACGACGTCGTCTTTGCAAAGTGCACGAAAATTAGGGACAAGCTGGCGCAGTTCGACGTCCTCGTGTGCGACGGGAAACCGTTAAAGATGGAGTTTAGTGGCATCGTGAGACAACAAGACGTGCGGAAAACGGAAATAGATAAGGTTGTCATGGAGGAATCGTTCGTTCCTGGAGATGTGGTTCGATGTAAAGTGCTCGCGATGGGAGACGGGAGGAGTTTAGTTTTAACGACGAACGAAAATCCGTTAGGGGTCGTTCGGGCGAAGTGTCAGAGATGTAAAGCGACCATGGTGGCTATGAATTGGCAAGAAATGATGTGTCCAAAAACAGAACATCGAGAAATGAGAAAAGTCGCTAAAATCGACGAGATTAAAGATATGTAATAAGAGTTGTAGTAGTAGTAAATGATTCGCGTCGTTTGCGCGTTTTGTATTTTTTATTTTTACAAACCTCCGTGGAAGTTACTACCTGTGTTTCCTCTAGTCCTACTTCTACTGCTGCTGTTTCTATTGCTATTGCTGTTGTTGCTGTTGCTATTTATGCGAACGGTATCTTCGGTGTCTCTTTGTTCCTCTCCTTCTCGATGAAAATATGGCGCCCACATCGCTTCGTCCTCTTCGACGTCTTCGTCGAAGAAATCTTCCTCGTTCACCGACAACAACGACTCTGCGTTTTCATTCTCGTCGTCATCGCTCGCAGAAGAAGAATCGAGCAACGAGCGTTCACCGCTTTTTTTCTTCTTCTTTTTCCCGAACAGCGCTCCCATGAACGACATCGGCATGTTGTCGTCATTGTTATTGTTATTATTCGTCGTCTCTCTTCTCTCGCCTCGTCTCGTCCACGCCGACATGAACTGCTTCGCGCTCTTCTTCACTCGCTCGTTCCCGACCGACATCGTCTCTTTCAATTCGTCCGATAATTTACCCAAAATTGTGCTTCTACCCCCCCTCCTCCTCGTGCTCGTGCTTTCGTCATCGTCGTCGTCGTCGTCGTATTCGTATTCGTACTCGTCTTCGTCGATGTTCGCCCGTCTTCGCCTCCCGTCGTAACGAACTCTTTCCTCGTCGTAATCCTCTTCTTCCTCTTCTTCTTCTTCTTCTCGTATCAGCGCGAGATACACGCTGTACAAAATAATAAAAACCGTCGCAACCGTAAACACGACGTACGCGAACGCGGCGTTCACGTCTAAATCCGGCGCCGGCGTCCCTATCGGCGCCGGAGGCGGAGGCGACGACACCGGTTCCGGAGGGCGCATCGGTTGAAAAGGCGGGTGCGGTGGGTGCGGGTAATGAGGCGCAAACGGCGGCGATATCGGCGACGGCGGCGCCATCGGTGGTGGGTTCGACGGGTACAGAGGGTAGTCCGGGTACTCCGGCGAAGAGAGGACGCTCATGATGTTTTGGTATATCGATCAGCTCTCGCGAGTGGTGATGCTAATATGTAGTAACACGAGAGAAAGATTCAAATAAAATGACGATATTTTCTCTTCGTGTTTTCCCCAAAATCGCCTCAAAACGAAAGAGAGGATAACGCACGCACGCGAAGATAAACACATCTAAACAACATGCCAGTCACGGAAGAAGAATTCCTCGCCGCCGCGGAGGAGGTCAAAAAATACAAGCAGTGCACGAACGACGAGCAGCTCGAGCTGTACGGGTGGTACAAACAAGCCACGGTCGGAGACTGCGACACGGACAGGCCCGGGATGTTTGATTTGAAAGGGAAAGCGAAATGGGACGCGTGGAAATCGAGAGAAGGGAGCGGGAAAGGGACGGCGAGAGAGGAGTACGTGAAAGTCGTGAACGGGATCAAGGAGAAGTATTCCTCGTAGTAGTAGTAGCGAGAGAGAGGCGTTTTTTAACGATGACATCAATAATACTCGCGTTATGTTTGATACTCTTCGTGTGCGCTTTTTCTGTCTTGTCTCTCTCGTCCAAAAATTTGCTTTTTTTCGTCTTCACAAATAATTTTTCTCATCAGAATTGGAGCGTGAAAGAGACGCAAGCGCGTTTAAACACACAAACACACACACACACACACGCGGAGAGAGAGGGAGAGAGCACGTTTCGTTTTTTCTTTCTCTCTTTCCGAGCGCGGACGACACTTCGACGAAGAGGTTTAATTAAAAACAGAGAGAGCGCGTGAACATTTTTACCCGCGTAAAATTCTCTCTCTCTTGGGGAAAAAGAGAGAGAGAGGTCTTCTTCTTTCTTCTTTCTTCTTCATCTTTCCGCGTCCTCGTCATGCCTCGACCGCCTCGACCGCCGAGAGAAAGCGAGGGCGACGACGGTGAAAATGCGTTCGAAGACAACGAGGAGGAGGAGGAGAGACGACGACAACAACAACAACAACAATTAGAGGGAATTGAAAACGACGAATTGCTCTCGCCGTCTTTGGCTTCGTTTACCAATTCGCAGTTGAAATACGCGAGCGAGATGAGGAACGTGAACACCGGTTCGTCTTCGCCGGTACAAACGCAGATAAATCATCATCCGAGATCGTCCACGCCTGGCACGCAGAGCGCGAAGTCTTCGTCCAGTCGCCCTTCGACGCCGACGTTGCGTTCGGGAGAACACGCGGAACTGGGCGTGCGAGAGTTTATGGAAGACGCGACGGTGGTGATTGAAAACAGGACGGTGGCGAATTCGGAAGAGTTGGTGTCTTTTTACGGCGTTTTTGATGGCCACGGAGGAACTGGAGCTGCTTTGTATTTGAAAGAACACTTGGTGGAGAACGTTTTGAACGATCCAAACTTCCAGAGGGGAGACGTGGATAAAGCTTTGATCGAGGCGTACGTGAGAACGGATTTGGATTTTTACGAAGCGACGAGGCACAAGACGCCAAAGAGTAAAGATGGATATTTCGAAGAAGATGAAAACGAGGAGGACATGGAGACGAGTGGATCGACCGCGTGTACCGCGTGCGTGTTCGAGGGAAAGCTAGTAGTCGCGAACGCCGGAGATTCCAGGTGCGTGGTGAGTAGAAGTGGGAAAGCGTACGATTTGACTCGAGACCAAAAACCTTCCTCCAAGGACGAGGAAGAGAGGATTAAAAAAGCGGGTGGGTTCATCGAAGATGGGTACGTCAACGGTTTATTAGGCGTCAGTCGAGCCTTTGGCGATTGGCATTTTGAAGGTTTAAAGAGAAATGAAGAGACGGGTAAACCCGGGCCGTTAACGGCGGAGCCAGAAATCGATACGTGGGAAATAGACGTCGAGAACGACGAGTTTTTGATTTTAGCGTGCGACGGGTTATGGGACGTGTTTTCATCACAGAATGCAGTAGACTTTGCGCGAAAGTCCTTGCTCGTGAATAACGATCCAAACGTAGCCGCAAAAGAACTAGCTGATGAGGCTTTGCGACGGCATAGCGCAGATAACATCTCCGTCGTGTGCGTCTGTTTCGGTGACGAACCGCCGCGAAAGAGTCGAACGCCGGAACCGAGTCCTGCGTCGAAAAAGTTAGCCGAAGGTCAAACAAAGAAAGGTACCGTAGAACGGTCGCTGTCGTTGGAGGTTCTCACGCATTTACAAAATCTAGTCGCGGAAGACGAGCAAAAACCGATGGCGGATAACTTACACGGCATATCTCCCAAGAGAGTGAAATCGGTTCGGTTACTTTCCGAGTTTCAGAAGCTCGAGGAAGGCGGCGGTGCGAGTTTGTCACAGCAAAATAGCGCTTTATCCTCCCTTGGAAGTAAACCGAGCAGACGCGCGGGATCGAATAGTAACTCATCGTTTGAAAGCGAAGAAATAGAAGAAGCGCCGTCTGCGCTCGACGTGGCGAATGTATTAGAAAAAGTTGGATTGGCGGTGAATAGCGCGAGCAATAGCAATAATAATAGCGCAAACGAACCGTCGTCGCCAACATCAAAAGATAGATTGGAGAATAATGAAGCCAATCATCGACTCATCCAAGGATTCAGACGCTCACACAACACTAGCAGCTTAGGTGGATCTTCTTTAGAGGAATCTGAATTGGGTAAAATCGCCGAGGAAAGTTTCGCCGATGCGCTTCGAATGCGCAATGACGATGACGACGACGAAACAAGGAAGTAAAAAAAAGAAATTGTTGTATATATGTGTATTGACATTGCATCGCTCATATTAAATGATTACACTTGCATTTCTATCTCGCACCCGCGGCTCCTCCTCCCTCTCCTCCTCCTGAGGTACTGCTATTGTTTTTGCTGCTATTCTTATTCGTTGGAAGAACACCTCCGTTGGCGTTTTTCAGCACGAGATCGCACACTTCAAAATACATAACAGCCATTCTCTCCGCAACGACCGCCTGTTCGCCTCTCTCTTTTACTCTCTCGTCGTCCAAAAGCGAACATCGCAAATTGATCAAACAATCAATCATCCGTCCTGGCCTCAAATCTTTCAGCATCAACTCCTCGTCTGTGAGTTCTTCTCTTTGGTTGAACCCGCGAGTGGTTTTCGTGAGTTTAATTTTTCCTTCCTCGTGTTGTTTCCTCGCTTCTTCGGATGCTTTTTCGTTTTCAATCCGTGCAGATTCCATGGCTTCGAACAACATCTCACGTCGTTTATTCGCATCGTCAGTTTGCACGAGTTTGCGAATCAACGCGGCCTCGGCTTTCGGCAACTCCGAAGGCGCGAATGCTCCCGAAATGACAATTTCGGAATACACGCCCAAACTATCCGATTTCGGAGACATTTGTCTCGCGGATTCTCTCGCCAGAATGATTTGATACAACAAATCCCACGATGGCACTACTTCTCTCAATTCCATCTCGTCGCATAACTGCGCCGCCGCTCTTTCGACGTCGTCGATGTCTGCCTTCGGCACGTAGTCTTCTCGCGACGTTTCGTCCTTTTCTTCTTCGGTGGGATCTTCGACTACCCCGTCATATACTCTCAAGCACTTCGCACGTCCTCCGCCTTTGTGTGCAATCTTCAAAACCTCCGCCCTATCTTCCGCTCGCATCAACCGCGCGACTAATTGTACCACCTGCATTTCTGGTTGCATCTCCACCGTGACCGCTTGTAAAGTCTCCTCCTTAATCGCTTGCAAAAGCGAGAGCAACGGCATGTCGTCTTTCATCTCCGCTTGCTTAATATACGCCCCTAAAACGGATAAAAACGTACCATCGAGCTCGTTAAACTTCGATTTTACCACCGACTTCAATATCTTCACGCGCATTTGTTCTTTTTCCATCTCTTTCCTGCGTTTCTTTTCTCTCTCGAACGACGACGAGGCGGTCGATTTTTTTTCGTTGCTGCTCAATTCGTCCACCTCGTCGAACACTTCCTCGGAAACTTCGTCCACGAATATCTGCTCCACGGTTTCTTTTATGATGGAATCCAAAACCTTCGCCGCGTTGTCCACGTTCTCCTTCACGAAGTCTTCCTCTCTCTTCGCTTCAACGACGACGCCTCTTCTTCCTCTTCGCGGCGTTCGTTTTCTTTTATTTTCGAGTCGCTGCTGCTTTTTATGGTGGCGGCACGCGAAGACGAAATTTGCGTTCCAAGAATTCCTCATCTCTCTCCTCGCGAAACGACGCGCGCTGCCGCTGCTACGACGACTCGCGAACAACGTCGGAGCGGTGCTCGGCGTCGCGCGACAGAAACTCATCGCTCTCTTCTCTTTTTTTAATGTTACACGCGTGTTCGTCTTTATAATAGAGACTTTGGTTCTTCTCGGGAAAAGAAAGCAAAGCTCTTTTTTTGTCTCGAAAATATGAAAACCCTAAATACCAAAAGTTCGTTAGGAAGACGGCACCCCTTTTTGCGCGTCGTCGTCCTCACTCTCGCTCCTCGAAAAGACGGAGAATTTTTTAGCGCGAGAGGAGAGAGAGAGAGCGGCGCGTCGTCGTCGTGGTGGAGAGAGAGAAAAACCACGGCTTCGTTCCAGAGAATCGCGCGGGAGACGCATTTGTGCGCGCGAAAGGAACGAATCGAGCGCGAGAGAATATTCGCGAGGGGGTGTTTTTTAGCGCGCGCGCGTTTAATAAGTAGTTGCGCAGAGGATAAATTTTTCTCCTCGGGCACACGCGGGGAAGAAAAAGGAATTTGTTTAATAGGAGGATGACCATGACGGAAGAGTACACGCAAATGCGCATGCGTTCGCCGGCGACGAGCGAGCCGTCGGCGGTCGTGCAAGGGTTCAACGTGAATACCACCACCGTGGTGGAGCAAGAGAAGAGTTCTTCTTCGCCGCAAGTGGAAGCGCTGCGAGCGTTGCGGATCAGCACGACGAGTGCCTCGTCATCGTCATCCAACGAGAAGAAGAAGAAGAGTAAAAACGAAGAAGAGGATGCAATGACGCTGCCGATGACGCCGAAAAAAGGCAGTTTGATGAGCGCGGATGTGGAGAAAGATGCGGAGGAGTTGATGACGCCTCGGTCGTTTTCGAAGCGCATCGGGAAACCGGACATAAAAGTCATGTTGGCGACGGGGAACAACGAACCGATCGACGTGATGCGGGGACGCGGTATCGTGACGAGCATGACGCTGAGAGCGAAAGCCGAGGGAATCAAGAGAGTGCCAGAAAAGACGTTTACTGCTTCTGGTAAGTCTAGGTTTAGTAATAGTAATAATAATGGACGCAGCAATCAAGACGAAGACGACGAAGACGAAGTGAACTTGGTGTTGCCTGCGGAGGTGCTGCGCAACGCTGCGCAAAAAGAAAAACAAAGCAACGAAAACGATACGGAAGTAGATGACAACACTTTTGACGACCCGAAAGAGTACAGAAAACTGATGGTGAAGTTGTCGGATTTATCGTACATCCACATTAAAGCCGCGGTTGGGGTGGACAACGCGACCGGAAACGTCATCGAGAGAGACTTTTGGTTGCCTTTGGACGAAACGAAAACCATCGGGGATTTGAAGAGGTACGTCGAAGAAGCGAATACGTTAGAAACGATGAAAATGATGCAAAATCGAAACAAAATGATTACGAATGGGACCAAGAACTCGACTTCTCCACCGAAAACGACTGCGATGAATAACAGTAAGCTAGCGCCCGTGAACGAAGACGAAGAGTTGGAGTCGGTGGTTCTTTACAAAGGAAGAGAGTTGGCAGACTCGAGACGTTTGATGGACGAAAACGTCACGCACAACACAACTTTGCATTTCTACGTGAAAAAAGACGCGCAAAACGTCACGGTAAAGATGCACGGATCGCGCGACGTCGAGTTGAACTTGAAAGCAGATGAGACCGCGGAGAGTTTGAGAGGTAAGATTTCGGCGCTGAGTTCATCTTTAGGCGCGCGAGCTGGAGAAAATGGAGGACAAAATCAGTTAGATTTGTTTTACGGCGCGAAAGCGTTGAAAGACGGTCCGTTATCCAGCTACGGCGTTCGTGCGGGTGCGACTTTGGAACTCAGACCACACGTTCCCGTACGCCAAAACGTCGACGGCGCGATGAACATTCCTCGGGGCATGCGCAACAACAGGAACAACAACGGCGAGTCGCGATCGTATGGATCTGGATACGATTCCATCTCGAGATCGATCAACATCAGCAACAATAGTCACCACAGCGGTAGCAGCCGAAACGGCAGCCACCAAAAGTCGCCCCGATTATCATGGGGATCTTACAACGGAAACAATCACCAGTTTGGTTCCTCGGTCGATCGATTCAATCAAACGCACCAACAAAGTGGTTCATACATGCGTTCACACAGTTTGCGCTCATCAAATTCTACGATCGACTCAGTTTCTCCACCGGAGCAACCAATCACTCCGATTGGGAGTTTTGACATGGCCAGAGAAGGATTACTGGCGGGCGTACACCCGATGTTATCCTCCGGCGGTACCGGCGGTGCGTACTTCTTAAAGTCCACCGTCGGTGAAACCGTGGCGGTCTTTAAGCCAGCGGACGAAGAACCACTCGCGAAGAACAATCCGAGAGGAAACTCGTGGATGAACAACCTCAACAACGGAAACAACACGGATACGGCTATCCAAAGCTCCCCGGGTGAAGGCATGCGAAAAGGTACCCGCGTAGGCGAAGGCGCGGCGCGCGAAGTTGCCGCGTATTTACTCGACCACGACGGCTTTTCTGGCGTTCCAGTTACCTCCTTGGCAAATTTGAGCGAGCAGAGCGTCTTTTTCAGCGGCGAAGACGACGATATTATCCAGCGAGAAAACGAAAACAGCGGAAAGTTGGGTTCGATTCAAGAGTTTATCAAAGCCGACGCCGAGGCGGAGGAGTTTGGACCAAGTTTGTTCCCATTGGAAGAGGTGCACAAAATTGCAGTCCTTGACATCCGCTTGGCGAACACCGATCGAAACGCTGGAAATATTCTCGTCAAAAAAGACGAAAATACGGGCCAAATCGTATCCTTGATTCCTATTGATCACGGCTACGCGCTCCCGCACACCTTCGAGGACGTGTGCTTCGAATGGGAGTTTTGGCCGCAGGCGAAACAACCTTTCTCGAAATCTACGAAAGAGTACATCGAGACGCTGGATGCGGAAGAGGACATCGAATACCTCCGCGACAACGACATCGAGCTACGCTCCAGTTCCGAGAGAGTGCTGAAAGTAAGCACGATGCTCCTCCAAAAGGCATCAAAACTGGATTTTCCGCCGGCAGACATCGCCGCCATCATGTCGCGCTCCGTGCCAACGCGCATGTCCGACGTGGAAAAACTCGTAGCCAAAGCAGCATCCACAGCAATTTGCGCCTGTCGATCCGAGCGAGGTGAATTAGTTCACAAGTCTCCAAATAACGGCAGTTTTTGGAACGACTTGGACGAGGAAGGCGAAAACGCAGAGTCAATTTTCATGCGAGAGTTTGAACGCGCATTGGACGCTTACCTCGCGGAAAGAGAACGATGAGCGAAACAAAAGAGGAGGTGTACACTTATACAATAGACATTTGACACGAACAGCACACACACACACACACACACACACACAAACAAACACAGCAAAAGACATGTAATATTATAACAACAACAACAACAACAACAACAACAATAAAAGCAAAATTAAGTGCAGATACCTTCTTCAAAACATCCACATTAAAATCCATACTCCTTCCTCAATGCAACGCTCTCTGCCGCCGCACAAAAAAGTCACTCACTTTCCAAACCAAAACTTTGCCGACGTCGTACGCACTGCGCGCGATGCCCGTCAACAACAACAACAACAACAACAACGATAACACCATGGACAATCTGTCTTCTCGTTTTAACGACATGTTCGCCGCGTCGCCCTCTTCGTTGAAGAAGATTTCTTCTTCTTCCAAAAAGGAATATCCATCGCGCGACGACGGCGCGAGGTGCGCTGAAGGAGGAAACAGTCGAGACGTCTCTCGCTTCGCGGCGATGTTTTCGGCGTCGCCAGCAGAGCTGAAAAAATCTAAAGAACTCGCTTCGTCTCCGTTGCCGTCGATTGCGAGAGTGATTTACGACGACATCAACGCGTGCGACGACGAGAACAACGCCGGTTTTTCGGCAGCGAATCGAGAGGAAAAGCAAGCTCGCTCGAACTCGTTCGAGGACATGTTTCTGGCGAGTCCGGCGGCGTTGAAAAAAATAGGACAGACGCCGCATAACACGCCAGTCCGTGGTTACAGTAGTACCGAGAGTGTCGCTTATCACAGTTTAGAAAACAAACCGGAAGCGCCTCCGTTACCGGTGACATTTGAAGACATGTTCGCGGCTTCGCCGAAGCAGTTGAAAAATATCGCCTTGAACAATAAGTTGCGGATAAAGGAGAGACCCGTTTTGGAGAGTTTACGATCGTCGACTTCGAATGTTGCGGCACCATCGTCGACGTCGACGTCGTACGAAGGAAGCAACCGTTTTGAAGTAAAGTATTTGTTGCTCGCAAAAGATGAAGAGGAAGCCAAGAAAATTACGCTAGAAATTTGTCTAGAGCAGACGGTGGAACTTCCCGAGTCGCTCGTTCCTGAAGGCACATGGATTCGCGAACACGTGGTAGGGAGATGCGAAGAGCTGAGCGACGCGTCCAAATGTTTGAAAAGTCGCATGTATTGCCCTTCCAAGAACAACATCGAAAAGAATAAGAAAGCATTCGAAGCGACGGTTTCGTACCACTCCGATTGCGCTGGGAGCGAACTGACGCAGCTCATAAACGTGATATTTGGCAATACCTCGATCAAAGAAGACGTCATGGTAGTTGACGTCAAGTTACCACACTGCATATTAAAAGATTATCCGGGACCGCGATTCGGCTCTGTTGGTTTGCGAAGGATGCTGGACGTTCATAAAGGCCCACTTCTAATGACTGCGTTGAAACCGATGGGTTCTTCTGCGGACGAATTAGCAGAGTTCGCATATAAATTTGCGCTCGGCGGTATCGACGTCATCAAAGACGATCACGGCTTGGCAGACCAACCGTACGCACCGTTTGAAGAACGAGTTAGAAAATGTTCAGACGCGGTGAGGAGAGCAAACGCAATTACCGGAAGGCGTTGCGTGTACGCGCCGTGCCTGAACGCGCCGGCGCATTTAATCATTCGCCGAGCGTTCACCGCGAAAGATTTAGGCGCCGGCGCCGTTTTAATGATTCCAGGCATCACCGGCTTAGACGCTTGTCGTGAACTCGCGGCGGACGATTCGTTCAAGTTGCCAATTATCGCGCATCCGGCCATACTAGGATCCATGCTTGGCGGTGGGACGAGAAATTCAGTCCGAGGCTTTGCGCACGAAGTTTTACTAGGCGTTTTACCGCGAATCGCCGGATGCGACATGACTGTGTTTCCAACGTTTGGTGGACGATTTGGCTTTAGCAAAGAGGAATGTTTAGGCATCAAATCCGGATGCGAGCGCGGCGATTTAGAAAGCATGCCTTCAATCGTGCTCACTCCCGGAGGTGGCATGACCATGGAAAGAGTCAAAACCATGCGGCAGGCCTACGGAGACGAGAGTTTATGTTTATTAATAGGCGGCAGTCTCTACGGCGCGGGAAAAGATCTAGTCGAAAACGCCCGAGGCTTCTTAAAGTTAGCGGGAAGAGAAGATTTGTACGGCCCGTTCGAGGGAAACAAAAAGTAGCATTCGCGCGTTACAGATAAGACAAATTTCAATACAATCATCGTCGATCCTACTGCCAAGCGTCTTCGCCCAATATCCCTTTCTCCTTCAACTTCCCGATCAGCGGCGATACCAGCGTCGCCAACATGTGCACCCCCAACAGCGGCTGAAACAAAAACGGCCACAGAAACAACCACGTTCCCAACACCGGCTCGTCGTAACTCAAACCTTGCTTATACACGCCTAACCGCACGCCAACGCCGAACACTAACCACGCTAATATAAATAAAATGACGAAGAAATCGTACAGCAAGAACTGATCGATGGCTTCTTTGAACGCGTCCACGCCTTTTTTCTCTCGCGATTCTTTTTCTCGTTGCTTTTGCTTCTCCGGATTGGACAAGTCTTGCTGTTGGAATTTGAGCATGTCCTTCTCCAACTCTTTCAAGGTGTCGAATTCGCTGCCGCTTTGAAGCGCGGGCTCTTTCACCTCCTCTTTATCCTCTCCCGACGACGGAGACGACGACGCGCGAACGATGGTGGTGCCAACAGACGCGCTTCGTCGCGCAGCGCTAAACTCAACTCCGCGAGCAGAAGAAGAAGAAGGAGGAGGAAGAGGACGAAAGAAAAGCGACGACGACGACGACGAAGATCGAACGCGGTGTTGTTCAGCTGCTCTGGAAGAAGAAAAAGATCTCCTCCTCGTTCGAAGAATCGAAGAACAACTCGCGGACGACGAAGACGAAGACGACGACGACGAAAACGACGTCGAGGCGCGCGCGAAGACTCTCATGACGATGTCGTTTTACGCGTCTCGCTGCGGAGAAAGTCTGACGGAAAATTGGAAAAGAAAAACGTATCTTTCTCCTCGAAACTTCCCCAAAAGCTCGCATCTCTATCGAGCGTTCGGTCGAAACATCGCGCGAGCGAAGCGAGACGACGAGAAAAAAACCCCGAGAGAGAAAACGTCTGAACTTTTTCTAAAACTGATTTTGTCCGCGGAGAGAGATTATATCTCCATCAAATGACCGCAACAGTCGTGACTCTTTCCAAGCGCGATGGCGGTTTGTTATTATCCACCGCGGCGTTGGGATTGCGAAGTGCGAATAAGAACAGAACGACGCGGAGAGCGAGCGCGGCGGCAGCGAAGCCACGAGCTGGAGTCGTCGCCGTCTCTGCCGTGTCGTCTTCTTCTTTCAATTCTCGCTCTTCCGCGGTTTTATCGTCGTCGAGAGCGACGTCGTTGAAAGGACAGACACGAACGACGCGAGAGACGAAAACGAGAGCCTTCGTGGACCCGTGGGGCGTGACGGACGCGGAGTACACGACGTTAGAGGCGAACTTGTTCGCCGCGTCTTTGTTTCCGTACCTGTTCTTTCTCTTCTTTCTTGGGAAACCGGAAACCGCGTTCCCGAAGAGAGCTTTGTTTGGGTTTAAGTTTTTGCTCGTGTTCGTGTTCGCGACGATACCGGCTGGGATTTACGCCAAGGTGCACTACTCGGATATTTTAGCAAACGTGGATTGGTTACACGGCGGCGCGGAGAGTTTGTTGACGATTACGAACTTGCTGATCGTGCTCGGGATGCGAGAAGGGCTGAGAGATGCCGAGAGAGAGGCGAAAGAGGAGCGAGAGAATGGCTCGACGACGACGACGACGACGGATAGAGGAGCGGAGTCGATGGCTTTTAGTAGCGTTGAAAGTAGGAGCGATAGCGAAGCGAATAGAAAGTACGAGGAAGACAAAGGCGTGACTAGTAATACGAATGACAACGGGCTAAACATTAACAGCACGTTTTCTTTGGCAGGATTAACGTTGCTTGTCGTCGGTGCCGCTGCGCTCGTCTCTTCGTCCTCCCCGGACGCCATCGCGGCGACTACGGATTCCATCGCGGAGGTGGCGGATGGCAACGTCGTCTCTTCCCTCATAGCGTCCGCTAAACACGGCGAACCCGGGAACGCGTTATCGTTACCAACTTGGGTCATCCACGCCTCTTCGTTGATTGAATGGCTCGTCGCCATGTCTTTAATCTGGAACTATGCAGACGTAAAGAAACGTCCGAGTTACAAAGGCTTGACGTGGGGGATGGTTACCTCGCACGCCTCGGGTTTAGCAGCGTGCACGTTCCACGTCTTCTACAACTCCCCAACTCTGAACTCCGTGGTCGCTTTACAAGCCGGTTTAACGTGTCTCGGTAACGCCACCATGGGCATCGCGGCCTTCCGCATGTACCAAGAAGGCAAACGATTAGGTATCGGTTCCGAAGAAGACGGAGACGAAGACGCCATCTCCGTCCTCGCCGGATCGAAAGCGTTGCAAACTCCCTCTTCCAAGTCCTTCCTGGAAACCGACGCCTTCCTCCTCCTCAAGCTCTTCGCCGTTTCCACCGCGGTTTCCGCCGCCGTCAAATGGGGTTCTCTCTTCGTCGACTTCCCGTTCGAACCGTCCTTGTTCCTCGCGTATTCCATGATCGTCTTCCCGACGATGTTGAACGTCAACGCGTGGAAGAACTTGTCCGACGACCCGACGAAGAAAGCCGACTCGCTGTTGTAATAACGCTATTATATATACACGAACACACACACGCACGCGCAAGAAAAAAGAACAGAAGAATCACTCGCTCGTCTCTTCCTCCACCGCGTCGTCGTTTCTTCGCAGCGCCGCGTCGTTGCGCCACCCGCCGTCGTCCATGGAAAACGTCAACGCGTTCGCTTTCGCTTCTCTCTTTTCCTTCTGCAAAGCCGACGAGAGTCCGATGGATTGTTTCCTGAACCGATATCGGCCGTCGTCACCGACGGCAACGAGGTCCGCTTCCATCGGAGACGGGGATTGTTTTTCCTTCGTATCCTTGTCGTTTTTCATCCTTTTCCGATGATATATATATGTATATCTCGCGCGTGGTCTCTCTCTGCTGAAGTTGTGAGTTGAAGAAGATTGGAAAAAGTTAGTTACAAAAACTCCATTTTCCTCGTCTTTGCTGTTTTTCTTCGTTTTGCATCGAGGAGAGACTTTCTTTCCCGCAGAGAAGGGAAGATGACGCGACAGAGCGAAGATATCAACGTGGACTATTTACTTTTGTCGCCGTCGCCGTCGTCGTCTTCTTCGTCGTCGTCTTTGGTTTCCTCTTTGTTGGGGAAATCGAAATCAGATGCCAGAGCAACCGTCGCGAAAGAACTCCGAGGAGGAGGAGGAGGAGGAGGAGGAGGAGGAGAAAAGGGAAAGCCGACGTCGACGAAATCGTTTCAAAACGGGTACATCGAGTACGAAAACTACGAAGATATTGGTTTGAGTTTGGAGTATTCGAACGAGCGCGTGGATTGCGTGCATGTGTACAACGAAACGAAGACGGAGTTTACACCTTTTCGAGGTGGTGCATTGCCTTTTGGAATCGACTTCGCAAAGGATACGGCGAAGGACGTCGTTCGGAAACTAGGAGAACCGACGAGTAAAGGTGGGACTGGCGTACAGATTTTCATCGTGTACGAGATACTCGGGATTAAGATTTCTTTCAACGCGAACGATTGGGAGCAGGCTGGCGCGAGCATACACTCGATGGCGGTTTGGAAAGCGAGCGATGAAAAGTAGACGGATGGGAACAAATTAGGGGTGATAGTACTTTAGTAATGTATAGCTATGTATTTATGCGTGTAATTATATCGACGTGACAAAGAATGCTTTACTTCTTTTTTCTACGCTTTCTTCCACCCTCGGCTCGGGTACGCAAAGGCGCATCCGCCGGGCGCTTTCTTTCCTCTGTTGCTTTTTGTTTCGCTTTCGGAAGCGGAATGTAAATCGGTTCGTGCGTCACCGGCATTTCTGGGTTCTTCTTCTTGTTCTCTGCTACTTTGTCGTTCTTCTTTTCGTTATCCTCTCCGTCGGATTCTGAATCCGAATCCGACGACGATGAACTGCTACTACTGCTGCTGCTGCTACTGCTACCATTGCTTCTATTCTTCTTCTTTTTATCCTCTTCGTCGCTACCTTCGTCGTCATCAGAATTCAAGAAGAAATCGTCCCCATCCAAATCATTTTTCGCCTTCTTCTTGTTCGTTGCACCCTCGTCATTATCATCGTCTTCGCCGTCAACGATGCCTTCGTTGGCGTCTCCCAACTCTGCCTTCGCTTTCAAAATCTCCTTGATCTCCTTCCGAAACCGTTCTCTTCGGCGATTTTTATGCGTCTTGGCGTCTTCGTCGTCCTCGTCGTCGTTGAACAGCGACACGTACTTCCGATGTTTCGGAAAATGCATCACGTACTCTAAATCCTGCTCCAACGCTTTCAGTTGCGCTTTTTCCTCCTCCGTCCGCTCGTCTTCCTCGATTCGGGTAATCTTCTCCATCTTTCTCGTTACTTTTATTCTCTCGAAGAATTTCACCCTGTGATACTTCTTCGCGTATTTCCGCTCCTTCTCCGCGCGAAGATTTTCCTTCTGCGCCTTTTCTAAATCTTGCAACTCCCTCTCTTTCTCCTCTCGCAACTTTTGCGGCATATTCTTCGCCTTCGCGAGCATTCTCTGGACGTCTCGCATCTGGTTTTTAATCGATTTCGGTTTCTTCTGTCCGGCAGCAGCCGCCGGGGAGCGATTTCCCGCGTCGCCGCCGCGTTTTCTGCCTCTTCCGCGACCACCACCACCACCGCGACCTCGACCTCCTCGTCCACCTCGTCCACCTCGGCCGCCTCGTCCACCGCGACCGCCTCCTCTGTCGTTGTTGTTATTGTTGTTATTGTAGGCCATTACGTTTCTCTCTCTCTCTCTCTCTTTCTTTTTGAGGTGTGTCGAGCAGGGAAAAAAAATTTTGGTTGGAAAACGTAAAAACGTCTTTTCTTCACGAAAGACGAAAAAAAGAAGAAGAAAAAGAGAGATCTCATTCATTTTTCTTCTTCACTCTTCGTTCTTCTTCTCCTGCGCGAGCGCTTCTTTTTTGCTCTTGCGATCGTCGTCGTCTCTCTCGCGAGAGCAAAGGCGAGAAAATGTTGACGCGAGGGCAGATGAGGCGCATGGGCGAGAGAGATTTGTGGGACGTGATCGTCCACAACGACGATATTTGTTTCAAACACGTTTTGCCGAGATTGAGTCAAAACGATATAAAATTCTTGTACGACGTGAATACGGAGACGAGAGCGTTGATCAAAAGAGCGATGACTTCTGGGATTACGTTGGAGGATAGGTTTCAGATTGAAGAGATGTCGTCGATATCTACGTTGGAGTTTGCGTGGAATAACATGGACTGGGAAGCGAGAGATAAAAATGGGTATGTGATGAATCAAGATTGGTTTTGCTGGAAAGCTGCTCGTACGAATAAACTCGAGTTACTCAAGTGGGCGCGGGAGGAGAAAGGGTGCGAGTTTGACATTAATATAAGTTTTACGGCTGCATTGCGCGGTAATCTTGAAATGCTGAAGTATTGCGTTGCAAATCAATGTCCCGTGGATGAGGATGTGTGCGGAAGCGCTGCCTCTCACGGTCATCTCGAGTGCCTCAAATACTTACATGAGGAAGTCAAAGCGCCGTGGGATTATCAAACTGGATGGTACGCAGCTCAAAGTGGTCATCTACATATACTCGAATATCTTTTTGAGCGTAAGTATGATAAATACAACAGAGATGCATGTGCATTTACCGCTCGCTGTGGCAAGTTAGACTGTTTGAAGTACTTACACGAGGTTGCTAAAGCGCCTTGGGGTGATGAAGCCGTACTACACGCGTACTTCATCGATTGCCAAGAATGTTTACGGTACCTCCTCGATAACGACTGTCCTTTGCCGGAAGGTTGGCGATATGAAGACGGAGATTTATACGTACCAGAATCAGAATCAGAATCAGAATCATAAACACACAAATACAGTTATAGCAAAACTTGTTGGATATACGAAGAGATACCCGACATGCAAAATGAAAGCGGTGCCGCGTGCGGTACCGCGAACGAAGAGCTTTTCCCATTCGCAATAAAAAAAAGCAATGGGAAGCTGATGTGTTACCACTACACCACAAGCGCTGGAGTTTGTGACTAAATACGCTAGCCGGAAATCGAATCTATCAAAGGGAGAAGTGTAAGTTCTCTTTACTTTTTAAGTGATTTAATTCTTACCCGAGGATCCAGCTTATGCCTTCGATTATTAATCAAGATGATTATTAATGAAGCACACCTCGATTATTAATCAAGTAGATCATTATAGTGGAATTCACACTGACCTTCTCTTTTCAGAGAAAGCTTCAGTCGAGTTGGCCTAGGGTTTAGGGAGGAGCTTATGAAGTCCTTCTTTCTTTTTATATTTAGGGTTTATGAAATGAGCACGAAGCACACCCACACAAAAAAAAATTAGATCGAAAACGCGGCGCGATAAATAATTCCACAGAGCACGCGCCGGACAAGAGCGCTCGCGCGTTGAAACAAAAAAGGGACGCACAAACTCCTTTTCGTTCGCAACACGCGCACCTGTTTCTTTTTTCTCCCTCTCGAGTGTTCTGTTCCCTCTGTGTTTGTGAAAGAACTAATAAAAAGAAAGTTTTCCAATTTGTTAACAAAAGAGAGCCCACGGCCGCCAATTTTCTAATCCGATCCCTCCTCAATCGGAAGAAGAAAAAAAACAAAGAAATGACACAAACGATGAACTTCACTCACGGCGAGGAAAGAATAATAGATTCCGTGCGCATCGCGACGGCACATTTACCGATCAAGAAACGATACGAGCAAAAGTTCAAGTGTTCGTTCGATCTCGGGTCGAAAAAGCACCGCATTTTGGACGAGCAGTACACGAATGGGAAAAATTACGTCGACATTTCTTTGCTCGATTTGGGAGATTTGTTGAGACGATACGCGGACGGCGCGGAGAACGTGAAATCGAGAGAGGAGTTTCTGAGAGAAGCGAAGAAGGAGATGGAAGAGAAGGAGGAAAAGGCGAGAGAGATGCGCAGAATCGCGGAACAGAGGAAACAGAACGCGAGGAAAAAGCAGGAAAACGCCGAGCGGCTCGCGAGAGAAGCTCAAGAGAAGAAGAGGAAGATTAAAGAGCAACAACAACAAACGCCGACGTCTACGCCGGTAAAGAAGCAGAAGAAAGTAACAACGAAAGAAACTGATAACACTGATAACAGTTCGAACGATTCTGGGGCTACGATTGTAACAAAGACGCCGAAGAAACCGAGATCGTTGACGGCGTCGCAGAAAAAATCGCAAAGTTCTTTGAGCGTCGATACAAAGGTGCCGAATTCCAACAACAACAACAACAACAACAACAACAACACTAAAAGTGGTTCTGCGAAGAGCGAATCAGACGACAACGAAACAGAAGAGGCGAATAACAGTAGTAGAAAAGCAGAAGAACCCGAGGAAGAGAAACCGTTGACGGACGAAGAATTGGCCCGAAGAATGCACGTAGAAATGAACGCGAGTCCACGATTAGGCCGAAGCGGAGGAAGAAACCGCGGGATGAGCTTATTGGGAAACTTTTGAACTGCTACTACTTAATACTTTTACACAGACAGATTTTTAATTCTTTCGGTAAAGGGAAAGAAACCTTTTTTTGTACCATATACATACATTTCTTTGAAGTAAATTTTAATAAAAAGGAATTGCAAATACGCAGCATATATTTTTGATTGATGTTTTTGATTACACGTACACCTAAATCTCACGCACATATATATAGATATAATAAATTAGACGTCGATCAACCATTTCGGCAACTTTGATTTCTGTTCGTCTTTCAAAACTTCGCTCAAATACTTCTTCGCTTCGCTCGACTCTTTCAAAATCTTCTCGGCTTCCACGAACTGTTTCGCGCGTCGTTCGAGCTCTGCAGTCGTAGCGTTGATTTCGTTCGTGAACGCCTCTCGCGCGATTCTCGCTTCTTCCATCGCCAGTTTTTCGTATTCCGCAATCGCCGCGCGGCGAGCTTCTACGATTCTGCCCTCGCTATCGTTTTTTATCGTTTCAATCATGGCGGCGGTTTTCTTCGCCTTCTCCATGGCATCTTGGAGCTCTTGGCGAACGTCCTGAACGGACTGTTTCTTCGCTTGAATCAACTCTTCACCGTGTCGACTGATCGCTTCCTTCATCTTTTCTGCGTCTGTTTCTAACTGTTGTACCGTTTTGCTCAGTTGCTCCTTCTCCTTGACCAAAGCGTCTTTCGTTTGTATCATCTTCTCCATCTCGAGTTTTTGCGCGTCCTTCGAGTCGTTGATTTGCTTTTGTAGAGCGGCTACATTTTCGACTAAGATCGCAGAGGAAGAGTCTGAGGCGTCTTTAGCTTCTTCCAACGCTTTTTCGTGACGCTTTTCCAACTTTTGCACGTTTTCTTCGTGCTGCTTCTTCAAAACTTCCGCCTCTTGTTGCACTCGAGCAACTTTCGCCAGCAAAATCGAATCCGCGTTCTTCGCCGACTCTTTCGCATTTTCCATCGCTTTCGCGTGTTTTTCTTCGATAGAAGCTAATTGTTGTTTCACTTCCTCTCTCGCTTTTTCGGTTTCGCGTTTTGCCGCTAAAACTTCGCTCTCGTTTTGCCTCTTCAAATTTTCCATCTGCGCTCGCGTCTTTTCCTCCGCTTGCGCGGAATTGTTCTTCATCGCCAACAACTCGCCTTGAAGCCGCTCCATTTCCGCGGTGAATTTGCCGTCAACCGCGTTCACCTTCGAAAGACGTTCCGAATTTTTCATGCTTTCGCTTTTCGCCAGCTTATACAACGCGTTTCGCTCGTTTTTTGCCACTTCTAAACTCTTGTTTGCCTTCTCCAACGATTCGCCGATATCTTTTTGGCGCAAAGACCACTCCGAGGCGCTTTGCGTTAAACTCTGTTGACTCGCATTCAATGCGCTTTCCAACGTCGCTGTTTTCGTCCTCAACTCTAAACCGATCGCTTGCAACTCTCTTTCCCAAGATTCTAAATCCGAAGCTGCCATTTCCATTTGATGATTCAATTTTAAACTTTCTCGCTGCGCTAATCGATACAAGGCGTCGCGCTCTGCTTTCGCCATTTTCAAAGCCTCTTCGATCGGTTTCGCTTGCTCCGAACCAATCTTCTTCGCTTTTGCAACTTCAGAGAGGAATAAATCGCGCATCGCGCGTTTGTCGCTGGTGCTATACTTTGTTAACGCTTCGATTCGCGCTTCCAAGACGGCAACTTTGTCGCTCGCCTCGTCCTCCATCTTTGAGTTTTTATCTTTCCCGAACTCACTTTGTAACGTCTTGTACAACGCGTTTCGTTCCGCTTTTGCCACGATCAACTCCTTTCGAGCATCCTCGAGCATCTTAGACACTTCAACATCTACAGCCGAGCTCGTCTTTGATGCCATTCTGAAGTTTTCTTGCGCCGCTGCCAACGAACTCTCATACGTCGCCTTCATCGTCTTCAACTCGTTTTCAATCGCCGATACCGCCGCATCTCTCTCGTGCAACACCTCTGCGATCGCGTCCACGTTCTCTGCTTGCAACGCGGCAACGATTCCCAACTGTTCCTCTTTCAAATCGGCGATGACGTCGTAGAGCACCTTGACCGCGTCTTCGGCGTCAGCTTTGGTATAATCTCGATCGCGTCCGGAGGCTTTCGCGAACTCGGACGATTGAAGTCGATACAACGCGTCGCGTTCAGCCGCTTGGAACTTACTTTTTTGCTCGTATTTTTCAAATTTCGCTCGGTATGCACTCAATTCGGTTTCTATTTGGTTTTGCGCTGCAATTAAGGCTGATTCACTCGTCGCTTTTTGCACTTTGTTGTCGTACTTCAAGGACGCCTCTCGCGCGAGATTTTCTGAAAGCAACGCTTGGACAACCTTTTGAATCTCTCGATCTTTTTCTTCTTGCAACTTGGATACCATGGCGACGACGTCTTCTTCGCTCACCATTCCTCCTCCTTTAGCAGCAACACTAGCAACTGATACTGGTGTCGCGCTACGTTCTTTTTTCTCCGCGCTCAACTGTCTTTCCTTCTCCAACGCTTGCGTAAACTCTCTTTGCGCCGCGTTCATCGCCGACTCGTACGTCGCCTTCATTCTCGCCATTTCTTCACGCAAACTCTTCACCTCTTCATCGCTACTCGATCCCGCGGCTTGATTTTCTCTCAATTTGCTCCCCATCTCTTTTCCTTCAATCGCTTGATCGATTCTCGCGTTCATTTTTTGCATCTCTGCCGAGCGTTCGTTGATAATTTTCGCCAACTTTTCCTCAGCTCTTTTCTTCTCCTCCACGACTTTTCGCATCTCTTTTTCAATCTTCTCCACGGACCGGGTCATTTCCTTCTCAAACTCTCTCGCCATGGCTTTCTTAATCGTCCCTACCGCAGAGGCGAAATCCACCGACGCGCTCAACGCTTCGTTATTCAACGCGTCTCGCCCGGCTTTCGCCGCGCTTCTCAACACGTTTTGTACAAACGCCACGGCGGTGAACATCCCGGTCACCGCCGCGATGCCGCCGATAGCGCCGAGCAACTGCCACGGACTCGATAACCCGTAACTCACCCTCGCGGCTTGAAAAACAACGATCCCTAAAACGTTCGCCATCGCGTACGTCGCGCACGCCAACCCGTACGAACCCGCCGTGTTGCTCGAAAACGCGTAATCGTTCTTCCAAACGCTCGACGCGTATCCCGCCAACGCGCTCGCCGCCGCCGCTCTCAAAAACGCCGACACCGGCGTTCCAATCCATCGCGTCCACTCCATCCCAGCTTTCACCGACGACAGTCCGCTGCTCCCAAATATCGACAGAAACGCGATATCCGTCGTCGCGCACGCGAGAAACACGCCCAGAAACTTGAACGCCGTCGCTCTCTTCTCGATGAAATTTTTGGCGGGAAAAAGAAGCGAAGAAGAAAACTGTTCCTTTTTCTCCTCGTCGTCGTCGTCGTTCGCATTCCCGGTCGTTCTCGGAGAATACGAGGAGGAATACGAGGAGGAACGCGCGATCGTCGTCGTCGCGTGTCGTCGTCGTCGTCTTCCCGCGGCATCACCAGCACCAGCACACAACGGCGAGAAAGAAGAGGAAGAAATCATCTTCAAAGCGCTTTGTCTCGGAGGAGAAAAAGGAACATCGTCTTCTTCTCTCGTCGTCGTTCGCGAAGAAGAAGCGCGGCGGCAACGACGACGAAAACGCCGGTTAATATTGTTGTTGTTCAAACGCAACGGAGAGGAAGTCGAGGCGAACATCTCTCTCTCTCTTTTCTCTTCTTCTTCTTCTTCTTCTTCTTCTTTCGCGCGCGCGCGTGGTGTGTCGAGGCTTTTTTGTGAGATATTGTTTAGGGTTTCAGTGAAAATGCGAATTGGAAAAAAAATCAAAATCTGCATTTTCGCGCTAAACGCTGCACAACGAATATTAATAACAACGCACCCTTACACTTACACACACGCACGAATGGTGCAGAAAATAATCGACACCTGCGCGTCTTTGGTGCCCCAAATCTCGTACTCCGACGCGTTGGGATACTCCACGCTCATGACCAACGTGCAAATATGGCTCGGGATACTCGGCGCTTTGGGGTGGTTCGGCGGACAGTGGTGCGCCATCAGCACGATGTTTGGCTTGTTGGCGTTGGTGTCGTACGAGACGAAGAGTGCGAATTTGATGAAGTATTTGACCGTTTCAATTTTGCCACTGACGATATGCGATATCGTGTGGATGTCGACGTACGCGAAAGAAGCTTCCACGGCGAGGACGAAGTGGACTTTGGCGTGCGTGATTTTCTTGTTCTTCATGAGAGTGCCTCAATTCTTCGTTTGGTCGAAGATGTGGAGCACGGATTGGGGCGCGAACGACGCGTTCGATGGGCAACAACAACAACAACAACAATTAGGAACACAGCAGCAGCAACAGCAACAACAGTATTCGTCTCCGGGCGTGGGCGTGAGACTGGACGACGTGCAAGAGACGCCGAGAGACCCGAACGCGCCGCCGCCGTATCAACCTCCGAACGAGTTCGCGTAAGTTTAAAAAAGAGTCATCAACCCAAAATGTTTAGTTTGTAAAAAGTGTTGCGCGTTTTAATAAGAATAATAAGGTCATGCGTCGATGTTAAACGAAGAGAGTGCGTCTTCAGATGTTTTCTCTGCTGTATTATTATTATTAAACGTGATTTCCGCGTCTCTCTCTTTCCTTTGATTTTTTCCTAATCGAACGAGTTAATTTTTAGTATTGTTACAATATAATAGTCGAGAGGGCGTCTTCTCCCGCTCCCTCTCCTTCCACGTGGCTATGTGAGTTTCTATGATGAGTAATTTTTGATTCTTAATCTCCCCTTTTCTTTATATGTATTTGTGTTGGTGTTGTTACTATCATTATTTGTTCGCGTCTTGCAACGGCGCCTGTCCGTAGTTCAGCGGTCTTCGGTAGAGCATAATGTGCGGCTCCGGTCGATGAATCGCGTAATGCACCCACCCGCGAGATTGTTGCACGCCCAATCCTCGCCATTCCGTCTGTTTCGAGCGTTAGAAAAGAATGAGAAACACGTCTGATGAGTATACTTCTAAACTCACATTTCTCGCGCGCGCGCTCTATTTTCAAAAGACAACACACAACGAGGGGAAAAGAAAGAACGGAGAGAGAGAGAAAAAAGAATCGCGGCGTCTCTCCGACGAGAAGAAAGTCTGCAAAAAGCGACGCACCTCTGACAACAATCTGTTCTTCGGCAAGCACTTGGCGATATCCGGCGGTAACACCACGTGTCTGTTCGCGAAAGGAAAGAGAGAGAAAGAGAGAGAGAGAAGTTGTTTTCGTCAGCGACCCGTTTTACGAAGAAAGAGGAGAGAGAAGGACAAAACGCGGTAAAAAATCACCCGCGCTTCCCTCGTAAAAACCCAGAAACGCGCGCGAACGAGAAAAAGCTGCGCGTCGTCGCGCTCGCTTCTCATCCGTTTCGTTTCCTTCGCGCGTCCGCGAACACCGCGCGCGCTCGAGCAGCGCTCTTGAAATTTTCAAAAACACTCCTCTCGACCAAAAAGATTTAAGCGCCCACGAGAAAATGAAAAAAATCTCCGCGCGCGCGCGCTCGTTTCCTCGTCGATGCGAACATCCGATGGCATCTCGCTCCGCGCATTCTCGCGGAAAAGAATATAAGTCTCGCGCACCTGTACTCGTAGACGTCGTCGTAGTATTTTTCACTGTACTGTATTTGCGGCATGTTTTGTTTCGCGCGTGATTTTTTTTTTTGTAATGGCGGAAATGAGTGCACTCGTTCCCGTTTTTGAAAATTTTTAGTGATGACCTGATGAGCACATGTGAGCTGAAGAGCTGGAGCTCCTTCACTAAAAAGGCGCGCGCGAACGAATGCGGTTCTCTCTCTATGTATCTCTCTCTCTCTCTTTCTCTCGTTGATAACGTTCTATTACAATTCTTATTTCTGCGCTATAAATATGCGTGATAGATAGATCAAGTTACGTGTTATTTGTTCAATTCAAAGACTCAAACGCGTTCGCTTTAGCCGCGGCGAGCGCTTCGGCCAAGTTCGAGGCGTCTCTTCCCCCGGCTTGCGCAAAGTTGGGTTTGCCACCACCTCCGCCTCCGCACGCTTTTGCAGTCGCACCGCAGATTTTACCGGCGTTGAGGCCTTTCTTTACGGCGTCGTCGCCGGCGGCACAGACGATGGCAACTTTGGCGTTGTCGTCGGAGGCGGAGGCGAGGAGGACGAGAGCGTCCGAGCCCAAGGCCGCGAGTAAAGACTCGCATGCGACTTTTAACGCGTCCGGGGCAACAAATTCGTCCATTTTAGCTACCAAGATTTGCGTTTGCGCCGTTGGATGCGCTTCTGCTAAAGATTTCAAGCTCGATGCCTTGGCGACAGCTAATTCGCCTCGTAACTTTTCCGCCAATTTTTGTTGCTCGAGCAAATCTTTTTGCATAGATTTTACCCGGTCGGAGATCTCCTCGGGCTTAACTTTTAAACTTTTCGTCAAGGTATTGACAACTTGCGCGTTCGTGTTGACTAGGTCAATCACGGCTGGACCAGCGACGGCTTCGATGCGTCGAATACCGCTAGCGATGCCAGATTCGCTGAGGATTTTAAAACCACAAATTTCCGAGGTGTTGGAGACGTGCGTGCCGCCGCAGAGTTCCATGGATACGTTCGGGACGTCCACGACCCGAACGACGTCGCCGTACTTTTCACCAAACATCATCGTCGCGCCTTTTGCTTTAGCATCCGCGATGGGCATCTCTGCGACTTCCAAATTCGTCGAGTCGAAAATCCACTCGTTGACTAAAGCTTCGATTTCTTCCAACTCTTTCGGGTTCGGCCCGCGTGAGGAATTGAAATCAAATCGCAATCTATCAAAACTGACTAAAGAACCGGCTTGTGAGACGTCGTCGCCCATGACTTGTTTCAACGCACTTTGCAATAAATGCGTGGCCGTGTGGTTGGCTTTCGCTCTTCGTCTGGAATCCTTGTCGACTTTGGTTTCTAAAACGGAAGTCTTGGCGACGATTTCACCGGATTCCACGCGCACGCGATGCGAAATGATGCGCCCACCGGCGGCTTTTTGGACGTCTAAAACGCGCACTTCGGTGTTGCTATCTTCTATTATCATAACGCCAACGTCGGCGATTTGACCACCGGACTCGGCGTAGAATGGCGTTTGGCTTAAAACGACGTCGACTTCGTCGCCTTCCCGGGCGCATTCGAGCATCTCACCAGTTTTCGGGTTGACAATCGCGAGAACTTTCGATTCTCGGGAAAATAAACTGTCGTATCCGATAAAAGCAGAGTGCTCGTCGTTGTTTAAATCGTCCGCGACGCGTGCTAACGCGTCTCCCGCGGTCACGTCTACCGTCTTTGCAGCCGCGCGCGCCAAGTTTCTCGCTTTTTCCATTTCCATTTCGAATCCTTCCACGTCTACGTCCACGTTATTATCTTCGGCAACATCCGTGGTGATGTCTAAGGGAAAACCATACGTGTCGTACAACAAAAATGCTTCGGCACCAGTGACGCCATTTTTATCCTTCTTAGCTCTTGCGATGATATCCGACAGCAAGTTTTCGCCGTTGGCGAGCGTCTTCTTGAAGCCCAACTCCTCGCGTTCCAACTCGGCGTAGATTTTCTCGCTTCGTTTCACAACGTTCGGATCACATTCGGAGGATAACTCGATGGCTACCTTTGCAATCGCAGAGGTAAACGTCTTCGACTCACCTTCTTCTTTCATGCCTAACAATTTACCGCTTCGCACGACCCGGCGAATCAATCGTCTCACGATGTATCCTCTCCCCACGTTCGACGGAAACACCCCATCGGAAATTAAATACGTCACGGCTCTGATGTGATCTGCAGCAACCTTCAACATTCGCTTTTGTTTCTCGTCGCATTCGTCATACTTCAAATCTGCCATCGCGCACGCTTTTTCGATAATCGGCATCATCAAATCCGTCTCGTAATTGTTTGGTTTCTTTTGTAAAATCTGCGCGACTCGCTCTAATCCCATCCCGGTATCGATGTTCTTATTCTTCAACGGGGTCGTTTTCCCGTCTGCGTCTCTCGATAACTCCATGAAGACCAAGTTATAAAACTCCACGAATCTTGAGTCGTCGTTTAAATCCTTTACGCCTTCTACGCCCAACTCCGGCTTGAAGTCGTAATACAACTCCGAACACGGTCCACACGGCCCGGTCGGCCCAGCCGCCCAGAAGTTATCTTCCGCGCCCATTCTTAAAATCTTCGCTTCGGGAACGCCAACTTGGTCTCTCCAAATTGCCAACGTCTCGTCGTCGCTTTCAAACACGGACACCCAAATCCTCTCTGGGTCAATCCCGAGCTCTTTCACACTCAACTCCCACGCCCACTCGCACGCTTCCTTCTTGAAATAATCCCCGAACGAAAAGTTCCCGAGCATCTCAAAAAACGTGTGGTGTCTCGCTGTCACGCCAACGTTCTCGATATCGTTCGTTCGCACGCACTTTTGACTCGTCGTCGCCGATTTCACCTCGCGTTCCTTCTGACCCATAAAAATTGGCTTGAACTGCAACATCCCGGCGATGGTCAACAACACGGTCGGATCCTCTGGCACTAACGAAGAGGACGGTAAAATCGCGTGGCCTTTGTTCTCGTAAAAGTTCAAAAACCGTTTACGAATGGCTCGGCCGGAATTGTCCCTCGTCGTCGACTGTTCCGCCTCGCTCGTCGCCGCCGCCGACGCGGCGGAAGAAGAAGAAGAAGCTCGGACGACGTGTCGACTAATCCTACTACTTTTCGCCGACGATTCGTTCCACACGCGAACGACCGTTTTCGCGCTTCTCGTGAAAGACGCGCTCGTGGAAGAGGACTTCATGGCCAGGGAAGACGTGGACGAGGATTGCGTCGTCGTCGTCGTTAATCCGCCGCCTCCTCCCGATGCGAAAACGCGTTGCACGAGCGTCAATTTACTTCCGCCGAGGAAACAGCGGTGCGACAACATCGTCGTTTATTATGCGTATCCAAAAAGCTTTCTTTTTTCCGCTTTCAGTTCACGAAGTCACGCGCGCGAGAATGTGTTGTGCGAGGGCGCGGCAGCGCGCTTCGGGTGCGGTGTTTGTGTGCGTGTGTTGTTTTACTCGACGACTCGCGCGAGAGAAAAAGTGACGATTGCGTCGCGTCGATGTGGATAAATTTTAGAAGAGCAGGGAAAAAAAGGAGGTTTTTAGAGAGTCTGCGGCGCGAGGAAAGCGTAAAGCGCGAACAAAGACTGTGCGGAAATTTAGTCGCGCACGAAGAAGCACGCGAAATCTACATGAACTGATCTTCGATTAAATTCTTCAATCCTTGCATTCTCTCTATGATTTCCGGGGTCATCATCCTCGCCGCGTCGCCGCCTAACGAAGTCTTCACGACGGACTGTTCTCTCGTTCTGAGGATGACTTCGATGGTTTGGAGCATATTTTCCGGCGTGCACCAGAGCATGTCTTCGTTACCGTCGACATTTTCGAGTTCAGGTCCTGGCGTGAACGCTTGTTCGAGCATGTTTCTTTGTTCGATCGGGTCGTCGACGCTGAGGACGAGTTTGAGGATGCGCACTTCTTTCGGTTGTTGTCGTCCGACGGTGTCGCGCATTTTCGAGTAGAGATGTACCATGACATCTTTCACTTCTTCTTCGACGTATGGGGATTCCTTAACAGACATGTACGCTTTGGCAGCTGTGAGCATTAACGCCGGGTCGAGCTTACCCGTGGAGGCGAGTTCATCGATCTTCGCATCCATGTCCTGGATGGTGTCAACTTTGAGAAGTTCTTGGAAATTCTCCGCGGCGTTGTCCAAGAGCTGTTGGTCTCTCGAAGCTTCGTCGAACTGTTCGACGATACCTAAAACTCTCGACGCGATCCTCGCTAAATTTGTCGTCAATTCTAAATCTTTCATTTCGTTCGCTCGTTCGATTTTATGCGTCATGTAGCCGAAAAATTCCGCGGTAAACTCCCCTCGCCGAGAAGGCACGAAACCTTCCAACACGTCGTCGTCTTTCTCCATCAGTTCCTCCAACAAATCTCGATGATTCGTGCACCTCGCGTGCGTCTCTTTCAACTTTCTCAGCAATCTCGCCAACAACAGCTCCTCCTCGTCTCTGTTCTTCACCGCGGGATCTTCGTCCACTTTCTCGACTCTCTCTTCGATCCTCGCGAACAAACCGTCGCACAAGTCGTACCACTTCTCCGAGCTCGCTAAAAGACCAATCCACTCTTCCTCGTTTTTCTGCCGAAAGATGTTGATTAACTTGTCGAACATTTCCGGCGACATGTCTATTTCTCCTTCGCTTCTGCCGGTCGCCGTCTTCTCCGCGGCGGCAGCGCCGAAATACGGTTCCGGTTGCTTTTTTTGGCTCAAATCGAACTCTGGACCGACGGCGGGTAAATCGTCCTTCATCTGGTACGGCGTCGTCCCGATATCAGGCTGCGTGTAGATGTTCTCTCGCTGTTTTTTCGGTCTCTTCTTGCTCGATGCCATCGCCACTACCGCGCGTTTGCTCCTGCGACGAAGTATGTTTTCGCCTCGCGAAAGGAAAGCGCAGCAAAAGGCATCCTCTTGGCGGCGAAGCGAAGACGACGAAGAGGACGACGACGCGTAGAACTGCGACGACTGGCGACGGTGCACGCGGTGCGCGGCGGCGGCGACGCGACCACCACTCGACGCGGCGACGTCGACGGCGAACATGAAGATTTCTTTTATTAACTTTGCGTTTGTTTACGTGTGTGTTTACGCGCGCGTGTGTGCGTGTTTGAAGTGAAGCTTTGGTGCGAACATTCGTGTGTTTTCTCTCTACTATTCTCAGCGCGCTCGCGTTACAAAAAGACATGTTTCAAATCACGAGGATTTCATCCGCATCTCCGCGGCGTTGGCGACGTTCCTTCGCAAATTTTCCACCCTTCGCTTCCAAAAGAACGTTTGGATTCTCGTCTTGTTCTTTTTGTACAGGAAAATGGCGACGAGAAAGGCGTAGAGGACGACGAGTAACTTCGCGAGTCTCTGGTCGCGACGCCAGAATCGCTTGGTGAGGAGTTTCTTCCATCGGAAGCTTTTGAGTCGAGAGAACGCTGACGTCGCGCCTTTCGTAGGCGCGGGTTTCTTCTTGACTGGTTTTGGTTTCTTGAAGACCGGGACTGAACCGTCGAAACACCACTCCTTTTTTGCGAGTGCAGACGATTGGTTTTCTTCGATTTCGTCTTCTTCGTCGTCTTCTTCGTCTTCTTCGTCCGCGCTCTTCTTTTTTCCGCCGATTACTTCCGCACCCATCATCTCCACCGCCTCTCTCCAATCTCCGCTAAATTCTTCCAACGTCGCGCAAATCGCGTCCGTGCTCTTACACGGCGTCAAGATCCCAGTCGCCGCGCCGCCGACGCCTTCCACGAAATACTCCTCCTTACACGCTTTGTACAACTGTTTCGCGTACGAAGCGCACACTTTAAATCTATCGCTGCTACCGTTATTACCACTCTTCGATTTACTACTCCCACTACTTCCACTCCCACCGCCATAACTCCTCTCAACTAACCCGCCTCGCCCTAAATTTCTCCCGTCGCACTTGCTGCATTCGAATCGACTGTACAGCGCCGCGCACGTCGGCGAGACCGATTGCCTTTGCATCTCCACGTGATGAATCAGCATTCTGTCGGTATCTTGCGAGCTGCAGCACGTGGACGCGCGATAGTCGTCGCAAAACGTCAAAGACGCGCGCATGGGCGGTTGTTTCGTGTTTTCGCACGCGCCGACCGCCTCTTTTTCCGCTCGAATGTGCGTCACGCCGAAGTAAAAGAACGACATCGTCAACAACAACACGACGCAGAATCGGAATAAAGACAAAGACGAATTCCGACGCTCTCTTCTTCTATCCCGCGCGCTCGTCTTTGTCGTCGTCATCATCATCATCGATGTCGTCGTCGTTATCTCGAGACGCCTCTCTCTCTCTCTCTATATATATATATATTTCGCGCGAGTTCGGGTTTGTTTTTCTACAGTTGCGCGTCGTTATATGCGACGACGCGCTTTGCGATGTGAAGTTTTGTCTTCATTTTCTGTTTAGGGTTTCAGACGTTTTTCCGTTTCGAGGCACAACAGAAAGAAAGAAAGCGACGCGCTCTCCATTTCCCCGCACACATAAAAGAGAGATAAGCGCGCGGCGGTGCGCGCACGAATAAAGAGAGAGAGAGTCGAGACGCGCTCGAACTTTTTCCTTCTTCGGTTCTCATCCTTCTCGGTGTCGCTCGCAAAGGCGACGCGAGCGCTTTTAAAGAGAGAAACATTTTCGCGCGTTACTCACACAGAAAAGATATCTCGTTTCGTTTCAAAGATACCGAATATATATAATATATAAAGAATGTCCGCTTTCGTCGCTTTCGCCCGGTCGACGACGATACCACAGCCGGCGGCGAACGCGTGTCGATGCGAGAGTCACGCTCGCGCGAGCGTCAGGGCGGCAACGGATGGATTTTGTGGGAATAATTATACCGCGAAAGTGTCCTCCTTCTCGACGATGATGACGAGGACGACGAGGAGACGAGGACGAGCGAGAAGAACGACTGTCCCGGGGCCGACGCCTCTCCTGGCGGCGGTGACGAAAGAGCAACGGACGGAAGATGCGTTCGAGGCGGAAGAGGAAGAGATCGTCGACGCGTCGTCGACGTCGTTTTCGTCGTCGAAACGAACGTGCGAACTCGTCTCTAGCGTTGACAACCGCTTCACGGTGAAAGGGACGATATTTCTCTCGCGCGTGAACGCGGACGACGTGTATAACATGCTCACGGATTACGAAAACGCGAGTAAAGTTTTTCCGAGCACGATTAAGAAAGTAGAGTACCTCGGGTATGAGAACGACGACGAGAACGACGATGCTTCGCGGACGAGTAGAAGCGAGAGTGGGAATAAAACTAGGACGAAGGGCGGCATCAAACACATAAAACAGACGTGCAATTGGAAGTTTTTCATATTCGGCGGGAACTTTAATATCGAGTTAGGCGTGGTCGAGAACGATTCGAAGAGACACATGACGTGCACGCTTAAAGGCGCTGCCTCGCAGAGAAAGTTTGGGTTTTTGAGAGAGTTTGAAGGTTCGTGGGAAGTCGAGGAAAACGGAGAGGAAGGAGCGAAAGTGACGCACGTGTTAAGCGTAAAGCCGAGTTTGACGCCACCGTATGCGAGCGATATATTCGTGAAACAAGTCGAAGGGATATTAGAGGACGTGGAGAGAGAGGTGCAGTCGTGGGAAAATGGGTACGCCGTGCCTATGCACCGAAGATAATATGATTTTAAACGTAGAAAAATGCGCACGCGTTGATTTTGAACAAGTGAGGGAACTCAAGAAGAGATATAATTACCCCGTGTACGATAAAAGTAGTATTATACAACAATGAACAACAACAACAACAAATTACCTTCTATTTAAAATGCGTTTCTAGCCTCGGACGCGTAAAACTTCACGTCTACGTCCGCATCAGCTTTTAATCCGTCCAAAACTTCCAAGATTTCTGTTCTGATAGCGCTCCCGACGCTCACGCTCTTCGCCATCTTCTCGAGCGATTTAGCGATGTTGAATCGGACGTTTGCCACAGAATCCGCTGCGGCAGCTTTTGCAATCGGAAAGAGCGTCCCCGCGATATCCACTTCGTCTACTTTCTCCGCCAACAAACCTAAAGTCGATGCTACCGTCACTCTCACCAGATAATTCTTTTCGGTTTGTAACAACGACTCGAGTTTAGGAATGACGTGTTCTTTCGCCCAGGCGAATCCAAACAAGGCGGTTAAGTTTTGCAAGTTTTGTCCAGCCGCTTGACGAATGCTGGACACAGGGTCCGCGAGCCAGCGCAAACATAACGAGTTCAAAACGTCTTCCGCGCTATTATTTTCGCTATCGCTAGTGCTCACCTCTTTCGAAAACAAAAACGAACTCTCGCCGGTTTGCGTGGCTAAAATCGGAATGTATTCGATGATCGCCAGTCTCACGCGCCAGTGTCGATCTTCGGCTAAATCTTTGATGGCGGGAAAAAGCTCTTTGGAAAGCGTGTCTACACCGATGACTTCGTTGACTTGGTCTAATTTGCCGATGACGTTCAGTCTCACTTCTGGAAACTCATCCTTCAACAGCACCAAAAAGATTGGTAAGAGTTGATTCACGGTTTCCTCTTTCCCTAAAGTCGGCGCAGATTCCATGACGACCGATGCCAACGCCGCTCGGACGTGTTGACTGGCATCTTTCGCGAGCTCGCGAACTCTCGGAATGATATTTTCTCTACTTCTTTCCGGTCCAGCAAGGGCGCAAAATTTGCTCACCTTTGCCGCCGCCGCGATGCGCACCTCCGCTTCCGCGTCTTCCAATAAGTTTTCGTACGCCGGAAACAAATCTTCCCTCGCGAAATCGGCGCCGATAATCTCGCACAACTCGTAAATCTGTTGCGCTACTGCGTATCTGACCCGCCAGGACGTGTCCGAACTAAACTTCAACGCCACCGGCACGATGCTCTTCAACCTTTCCTCCTCGCTCACCAACTTTGATAGACTCACGCAATCGTCCACGGCTAATAACCTCACCGAATCTTGCTCGTCCGCGGTTAACTTTGCGAACCACTTCAACACCTCGTCGTTGATAAACTGCGCATCGTTCACGTTCGCTCCGGCAACTTTTCCTAAATTCGTCGCCGCCGCTCTTCTCACCATCGGCGTCTCGTCGTCGCACAACTGGCCGAACAAACTTCTCAACTGCTCCATCATTTTCTTCTCCTCTTCTCCGGCTCCGTTATTACTTTCGTTCAGTTTCTCCAACGCGCACGCGAAAAGGCCGCACGCGCTCACCCGAGCCGTAAACCACTCCCCGGTGGCCAACCGTTTCACCAAAGGGCAAAAATGTTCCATCGAACTCGCGAGATCGCACCGTTCGCCGACTTTAACTAAACCTTCCACCGCTTTCTGCCTCACCACCGTTTCCTCCACCGTGCTCAAACTTTCCAAAGGTGGCAAAAGCGAGCACACGAACTCATCCCCGCCGACAAACGCGACGAGCGATGGGATGTGCTCCGCGACTGCCATCAAACACTCGTCGTCGTCGTCGTTCATGTCCACCAGAAAAGGCACCAACTCGTTTCTCGTGCGTTCCGGGCCTAACGCGGCGGCGATCGTCGAGAGTCGGCTGATGGAGTTTAATCGCAATCGCACGTCTTCGGACTGTTTTTTTTTTAATACGAAAAACCAAAGCGCGAAAGCGCGCAAGAGAGAAACCGCTCGTCAGTGCACACGCAGACACAAAACACAAACGCGAAAAGCGAAAGAGAGCAGAGCAGAGGAGAGGAGAGGAGAAAACGCTTCATCGCGGCAAAAGAGAGCCCCCCTCTTTCTCTCCAAAAGTCACATTTTTTGTATAAATCGGATCGGAAAGAAGAAGAAAAAAGCAATCAATCCTAAAACGAAAAATTAAAAAAAAAAGAAAGAAAGCAATCGTACCTTCAGCTCGTCGATGAGCGCGGCGACGGCGACGACGTCGTCCGGACCAGGAGCGGATGATAATGCGCTCGGCGGGTCGTTATTATTCATCGTTGTTGTTGCCGATGGTGGTGGTCGCACGGTGTCAGTCATGTTTTCTCTCTTTTTTCTTTTTGACGACTCTTCCCCAAAATTTTTTCGATTTTTTTTCTCCCCCCAAACCCCTAAACCCTAAACCCATGTTTGCTCAAAAACGTCAGCAGCCGCAGGGAAAAAATCGTCAGAGAGAGAGAGAGAGAAGAAGTACACAGTAGGAGAAAAAAGAACACAAAATCAAAAGAAGGGGGGGACGCCGACGAGAGAGCACAGAATAGAGTCATACACACGTACACACACGCGGTCGTTTACGAAGAAGATATAAAAGAGATACAGAACGAGAGAAGAAAGAAAAGATGAATCAACCATCGCGCGCGGAAAAATTCCTCATGCCCCCGGGGTCTCGAAAACTGTCGTACACGCCGGATACGAAATTACCAAACGCCGGGGAGTTTATTCTCATGCGCGAAGATCACACGCTCGGGAACATGCTCCGGATGGAACTGCACAACGATCCGAACGTGGTTTTTGCGGGGTATCAGCATCCGCACCCGACGGATCACCGGATTATTATTAAAGTGCACACGAATTCGGAGACGAATCCGGTGCGAGCGATGAAGGAGGCGAATCAGAGGCTGACGGAAACGGTGGAGAGTTTGAAGACGCAGTGGGAGAGCGAGTTGGAAAGCGTGAGAGATAGTGGGGCTATTTGAGCGTCGAAGACGCTTTGTATTGTTGTTATTATTATTATTATCTTATTATTGAAACCTATTACTACGTGTGTTTGTATATGCGCGCTCTATTTTGAAGAAGAAGAAGTGAGAGGATCGTCTTCGTCGAGAACGGACGGCTCGTTGTAAGAGGAAGACCTTCCGTTGTCGTCGTCGTCGCGATGCGACGTCGAAGAAAATAAATACTTGACGCCTTTTGCGGCGTAGTTCATCATTTTCGTGAGCGCGTCGTCTTCGTCGAGCTCGTCGTCGGAGAGGTGTTCGTCCAACTCGCCGGCTTCCTCGATTTTATCGTCGGCGTTGTTCTCGTTTGAGGTATCGCCGTAGAAGGCTTTGCCAGTCGTTGAAACCGCGTCGTTGTCGTCGTCTTCCTTGTTATACTCTTCTCGCTCATCTTTACCTTTGCTCGCTTTTTCTCGCATCATGATCTCTCTCGCGTTGAACATGCTCTCCGCTTTCAACAAATCTTTCCTATTGCCTAATCGTCCAACTTTCTTCTTCGGAGTCAAACCGCACATCTCTTTTCCCGCGCCGCATCGGTTGATGTACCCAGCTCCGACTAACCCGTCTAATATCGCATGCTCTAACTCCATGGAATGTACCGCGTCCACTCCACTTCGTTCCGTACCTCTCAACACGTAATATTGATACTTTGCCTCTGGCGGCAACGCGGACGGGAGTTGGTTTCTCCATCCTCTCCCGACGTTTCTATCGTCCACGCCGAATCCGTACAGATTAACCTCGTCGCATAAACTCATCGCCATTACGGTGGATATGATCCCCGAACTCGGCGTATTCCCACCTTTTGGTTTAAACCCTTTCGCTATACACTTATCCGCCTTCGATTTAAACTCTCTCATGAGTTTCCCAACCGCGCCTCGAACCGCGCTTTCTAAACCAACCACGCGCACGTCCGGTCTTTGCGGATACGCCTTCACCAAATTCCTCGCAATCTTATCGATCCCTCTCGAGGCGATCAAATACACGTCTTTCTCCAACGGCAAATAATCCTTATCTCCTCTCGAGTACTGTTGCGTCCATTTCTTATTCAACACGCGAAACGTCGTCTTCTCGCCGACGAAAGCTTCGTACGTCGCCGTCGGCGCTTGGTTTTGTCTGAACACCACGTCGTGCGCGTCGATCGCCTTACCAAACTCCGCAGATTTCAATATCCCACCGTTCCCAACGACCGCGCATCGTTTGAACTTCACTCGCCTCGCTATCCGTTCCGGTACTCCTTTATTCGCATTCGCATTCGACGACGACGACGACGTCCCGCTCTCGTCCGTCACGTCGATGGTTTTGAAAATCTGCGATGGTTTCGGCAACATCCGCTCCGGCATTCCATCCACCAAAATTTTCGCCGCCGCTTTCATCCTCGACGGAACGTGCGTCGGACACGCGTCTTCTTCTTCTTCTTCTTCTCCTCCTCTTTCTCCTTCTCGCGTCGTCGTCGTGGTTCCAAACTGGCCGACGTTCGGTGCGGTCGTTCCAGACCGCGACGCGAACGGGACCGAAAACTCCATCGCAGAAACGATACCGACAGCAGCGCGAAGGAGTCGCGATTGATGTCGATTTTCCCCGCCCGAACAAACCAGGAAGCACAGAAGAAGGAGCAGGAAAGAGACTCTCAAAGAAGGAGAAGGAGAAGAAGAAGAAAAAGAAGAGCCGGAGGAACGGGGTTTGCGCCGTGTTTTCATCGCTCCTTTCGCTCCTTTCGCGCGTGTTTTGTTTCGCTTCTCTTTCCCGAACAACGCCGGAAGAAGAAGAAAACAAAAATGGTTGAAACCCTAAACAAAAAAGTTTGGAAAAAAAAGACGACCGTTTGAAAAAACTTCGGCAAAAAAAAAGCGTAACCGTAACCGCGATACGTAACGCCGGCTCCTCCGATCCTCGGTTTAAAGAGCCAGAGAGAGATAAACCATCATCTCGAGATTCGATGTCGTTTTCTCCCTCTCGACTGCCAGGAGGCGCGGCGGTGCCTCGATTTGGATCGAGCGTTATGAATGGATGGAGTTGTTCGCATCATCATAATCATCATCGTTTTCGTCGAACCGCCGGCTTGAAATCATCGTCGCATCGACGACCGAAACGCGCGAGCGCGAAGACGCCAACCGTCTTCGCTTCTTCTTCGTTCCAACAGAGAGATTTATGCGAAGGCGACGAAGGTGAAGACGTCGAGATTTTGCAGAGAGATCTCGTCGAGGAAGGGCTGTTGGATCAAAAACACGCGAACGGGTACGTCGCGTTTTTAGATATCTTTTTTTTTTCCGTTGGACTTTTACTTCGCGTTGTCGTGTGTTTGTTGTCTCTCTCGTCTTCAAATATCTATACGAAAACTTTACTGAACTTTGCACTTTCAAATCTCTCTCTCTCTCTACATGTATAACATCATGAAAACAACGAATGCAACACAGGCACTTCAACGGCCAAACGACCGAGGCGATCGCGACGCTTCAGCAACAGTTCGGTTTACCCGTCACCGGCGAATGGACCGAGTTGGAAAGGTTGGTGTTTCAAGGCGCGACGAACGGAACGCCGACGACCAACGCCGGGAAGCGAGCGCTGGCGCCGCCGACGGCGAGAGGGAAGAGGGCGCTGGAAAACGCGCAGATGTATTACACGAGCGTGGAGAGTTCGGATGATTTGTTCAGATACGGTGGAAACGCGTTGCAACGGTTCGTGCAGCCTGGGTTTTCTGGAGATATTTTGACCGGGTTGGTGTGGGGGATTGGCGTCGCGAGCGCGGTGTCGTTTGCGAATGATCTCTTTGAAGATTATTTGCAACCTGGTCAACAAAGATCGAAAAAACAACAGAGAAGAAGGGTTGAGTCGAAGGAAGAAGGGTTGTTGCCACAGCTGAACTTTTTCGGTGGCGGTGGTGGTAACAGGGGCAACGGCGGTCGAATCCAACGCGCGTTCAAGCAAGGAGGAGGACAACGGCAACAACAGCAGCAACAACAACAGCCTTTCGAGAGAGGTGTTGCGTATGCATCTTCTTCCTCGCCTTTTCCTCAACGTGGTGGTGGTAATGCACCGGTGCCGTATTGGCAAACGGGACGCACGGCGCGCATGTTGCAAGAATACCACGGAGCTTCTGCTTCTTCCAACTTTGTGCCGCCATCAAACGTGCCCGGTTCGAGTGCGCCGCCGTCACCAGCGTTCGCCCAAATGAATACGAACGCTTCGGCATCAATGAGTGTAAAAGAGATGAACGCGCTTCGCAAAGAAATCACGAGACGAAACGCGAGTCAGGCGTTTGCGCAGTATAACAACAGTAGCGGCAGTGCGCCGGCGCAAAAGAGAAACACAAAATTAGGCTCTCGAGATGCCGCCTTGGAACCGATCCAAGCAAAATCTCGCACTCAAACGCTCGAAAGACCGGGTTACGCGAACGATGGCTTCGGCGAGTACGGGAATAAGAACGGCAGGCAAGGTAACAATAGCAGTAACGGCGCCACCACCACCAGCAGCAACAACAATTCAGGAGGCGCGATGGACGAACACAATCGAGGGCCGCTGTATGTCCAAGGCTTGGACTTCCTCCGAGAAATCCCAAGCAAAGTTCCAAACTTGTTCGCACCGAGCGAGTTTTCTGCTCGAGCGATTAAAGAACGCGAGTTGGAAGCGTCCATCCAGGAAGCTCGACGGATTGCCGAGAACGAGCGCGCGGAAAAGCACAAAGCGCAAGAGGCGTTTGCGAGACAAAAATCGGAACTCTTGGAGGTTTCAAGAATCGCTCGGCAAGCCTCCTTTGTGGCTGATTCGCATGAACAACGCATCAAGGAAATCCAAGAGAAACTGAATGCCATGCAAGTCAACGAAGGGACGAAAATGGAAAGTTTAGTCGGTCGAATCGACGAGTTAGAATCCTTCGTCAAGAAGTCGCTGCAGGAGAAATTTGAAAGTCTGGAGGTTGCTGCGGAGCGCAAATTCAAGCAGCTCGCCCTCGATGTCGAGAGAGTCGAGTTAGCGATGAAGGATGCCGGCTCAAACTTGGATGAACTCGATACGATTGGTCAAGTCACGATGGCTTTATCGAGCGTAAAGAATGACGTGACAGCAAAGTTACAAGCATTCGAAACGCAGTTGAACGAACAGTTGGAAGCGACGTCGAGGCAAATGAAAGAGGACCGAGAAAGCGATACGCGTGCCGATATTGCTTTCGCAAAGTTGGACGCGCTCGAGCATACTCTTTTAGACGTCCAATCTGGTGCCGGTGCTGAAATCGAGCGTTTACAGGCGCACATTGATCGATTAGAAGCGAGCTTGCAAGCCGCTCCGGCTCCGGCAGTCGTCGAAAACGAAATTGTACAAGAAGAAGAAGAAGAAAAAGAAGAGGTCATTATTCCATCCTCTTCCGCGTACACGGAAGTGGATACGTTAGAAGAGTTGGATGTAGTAGAAGAACAAGAACAAGAAGAAGTTGTCGAGGAAGTTGTCGAAGAGAAGAAACAACAACTCGAGAATCTCTTCGCGGCGCCCTCGGTACCAGATGTCGTCATTCCCGTAGCTCCACAAGTCTCTCCTGTTCCAGAAGTTGAAAAAGAGGACGATTTTGTCGAGGGACAGATATTCGAAACTGGTATTCCGAAACGCATCGCTACCGGTCGTGAAGTTATGTTGCAAGGCTTCCATTGGGAGTCGCACAAATCTGAATGGTACGACATCGTCAGCGACCGCGTGGAGCAAATCAGAGATGCTGGATTCACGCAGGTTTGGCTCCCTCCGTCCGCGGACTCGCTCGCACCGCAGGGGTATTTGCCCAGAAACTTATATAAGCTCGACTCCCACTACGGATCTGCCGAGAAGCTCAAGGCGTTGACTCGTAAGATGAAGGAAAACAATATCTTACCTGTCTTGGACGCCGTGTTGAACCATCGTTGCGCGACGCACCAAGGTGCCGGCGGAAAATGGAACCGATGGGAAGGCACTGGTATTGACTGGGGAGAGTGGGCTATTTCCAACGAGCAACCAGACTTTGCCGGCTCCGGGAACGCTCCGACTGGCGACGTATTCCACGGTGCGCCAAATATCGATCACACTCAAGAGAGAGTGCGCCAGGATTTGTGCAAATATATGAGATATTTGACTTCCGACGAAGTTGGTTTCGGTGGTATTAGATTTGATTTCTCCAAAGGATACGGTGGTTCGTTCACCGGAGAATACGTACGCGCGTGTGAAGATAATGTCGAGTTTGCCGTTGGGGAGTTTTGGGATACCATGAACTACGGTGTTGGATTGGAATACAACCAAGATTCGCACAGGCAAGCGATTGTTGATTGGGTCGACCAAACTGGCGGATGTTGCACTGCATTCGATTTCACAACCAAGGGTATATTGCAAGAAGCCTGTGGACGCGGCGAGTTCTGGCGTCTCGTCGACGCTCAAGGTCGCGCTCCGGGCGTCATCGGTTTATGGCCAGCCCGCGCGGTGACCTTCTTGGACAACCACGACACGGGTAGTACCCAAGCACATTGGCCGTTCCCTGGGAGTCAAGTCGGTCAAGGTTATGCGTATATCTTGACCCATCCGGGTACTCCGTGCGTGTTCTGGGACCACTACTTCGATTGGGGCGACGATTTGCGCAAGCAAATCGATTCTTTACTCGACGTCCGCGACAAGATGAAAATCCACGCTCGATCTGTCTTGAAAATTGAACACGCCAAGGATAACTTATACGCCGCGAAAATCGACGATAAAGTCGCCGTTAAATTAGGTCGCGAACACTGGGAACCTAAAGGCGACGGTTGGAAAGTCGACGCCTTCGGCGACGATTGGTGCGTCTGGACGTTGACCAAGTAAAAAAGACAAAGAAAGAACCGTAGTTGAGAAAAAAACTCGCTCGCACGCACGCGCGCGACGAAAAAACAAACAAAAAAGAAAGAAGATTCCGAGTCTCTTCTCATGGTGTATTGCGAGAGTGACCGTTCGCATCGACTGGTCTGAAAAGAAGCTCGATGGTTCGCTCGACGCAATTTGAGAGAGAGAAGGGAAAGGAAGTACACGTAGACAAGACATGCCATTTTTTTATTTATACAACACAAAAACTGCTTTGCGAACACGAAAAAAAGTCAACCACAACCCACAGATCTTCACACACGATTCGCACTTCCATCGCCTCCGACGGACTTTTAATAGAAGTCTCTCAACGTTCGAACGCAAGAAAAGATCGCATCCATGACATCCGCGTCGCCTTTCCTCGCCAGCTCGCGTTTGTCGTCGTCGGTCGTGAACGCCAACACCAACAACTTCAACGGCAAAACGTCGCTTCGTTTTCCCCACGATGCGAAGAAGACGTCGTTCGCATCCTTAGCGCCTGCAGGGAAGAAGCACCACGCGATGATGCTTTCGCGCGACGGAAACTCTGCCGCGGTGAATCGTTTGCGTCTAGAGGTACGTCTGAACAACGCAAAGAGAGAGCGCGCATCGTTTTTGTTTGCGCGGCAGCAGCAACCGATGGAAGAAAAAAAATACCTAAAAATAAACTTCTCTATCTCTCTCTTACTGAACAGGCACGAAGGGAACACTCTCAAAATCGAGCGATAGCGGATGACACCGTCGGTTTTACCAGCGGCAACAGCAGCAACAGCAAATCCAGCAGCGCTTCCTCGTCGACGGAGACGCAGAATCGACTGGTGACGGAAATATTAGAAAACGTGGACGATGGAGGTGAGTAAAGTTTTCCCCTAATTTGGCTTTTAGCTCTCTTTCGGACGGACGCGCGGAGACATCTGACGCTTTCTTCTTCTTCTTCTTCTATCTCTTTCTTTTGAAAACAGCGTTCGGCAGTGCAATGTCCCCGGAAAAAGACCAGCAAACATTTGAAAATATCAAGCAGTTAGAACTCGTCTCCCAAATCAAACCGTTGTCGAACCCGAAAATTTTTGGCTATTACGACGTGGCGTATACGAAAGCCGGGTCGAAGCAAGACGGCGCGCCAGCAGGAGGAGTGTTTCGATCTAAAATTGGGAGGCTTATATTTAAAACGGAAGGTTTAGAGCAAAACCTGGTGGAACCGAACTTTGTGGAGAACAGAGTCGCGTTTGAGTTGTTCGGCTGTATTCCAGGGGAGGTGAAATTGAGAGGCACGTTTGAGCAGTCGAAAGCGCACGATAACGACGGGAAAACGGTACGAGCGCAATTCGGTTCGCCGACGTTTAGAATCTTTGGGTTCCCAGCAGTGCCGATTGGACCAAAATCAGAGGTGACTTTAGCGACGACATACATCGATGATCGCGTGCGATTAGGTTTAGGCGGACGCGGTTCTCGGTTTGTTTTTAGGCGCAAATCGAAAGAGCAACACGAGAGAGATATGGGGTATTGGGGGGTTGGCGGGTTAGCCGTGGTCACAAACATAGTCAGCACAATTTGCATGTTCCTTTCGGCGAGGTACTATCAATCGCTAGGGACGAGGCCGGGGATGACGGCTAGTTTGTACGCCGCGTGTGCGTTGTTGTTCTGCTTTAACTTTATTTTGAGGCACGCTGGGAAGAAGTGCGAACGCGACGGGTGGGAAGTCGCTCCGGAGTTGTCTGAGGAAGCAAAGTCCTTCTTGAAAGGCACGAGAGAGAACAAAACGGAAAACGTGTTTGGAAAGAGCAACAGCTAATGCGTGATGATGTGTATCTATTCTTTATTCTTTTAAATATAGCGAGCGGCGGTACTACTACTACTACTACAACATGACACAATCTACTACGTCTTCATCGTCCATGTCTAAACTCTCCGGCGTATCTTCGCTAACTTTAATTCTATCACCGTCGAACGTGAGCTTTGCCTTCGCGATGTCCCCTTTTGGCTGATGTTCGTTGACAAAATCTTTCCATATCCGTTCAAAAGTGTACCTCTTCGATGTCTCGAACTCCACTTTATTCGTGTTGCTAAACGCGAACACCAACTGTATCGGCTCGTATCGCACGAGGTCGTCGGCGTCGGCGTTATTAACATCCGAAACTCTAGCGCCATCGTTGTTGCTGTTATCGTCGTCGTCATCATCTGCAACAAAACCCTCGTCATCTTCGAATTCCCTCGCGTCCGTTTTCTTCGTCAACTCTCTCATAAGCGCCGAGGCTTCTCGCAACTTGTCGTCGTTATATTTCTCTCTCTCCGTTTTTTCTCCGCTCGCCGCCTTCGCGTCGTCGTCGTCGCCGTCCGAATCCGAATCCGAGACTTTCCTCTCCGCGCCAACTCTCGCCTTCGTTTCCTTCTCTTTCGCGTCCTCCTCGTCGTCGTCTGACATCAAACATCTTCTCTTCCTCTCCTCTTCCTCTCTCCCTCCTCCCGATTTCCTCTTCTTCCCATCTTCGTTGCCGTCGCCGTCCTCTTCATCGTCGTCTTCATCGCTGATGCTGCTACTGGTATTATTATTATCATCCTCGACGGGGTTAAAATCTCTCCTCGCGCTCTCCTCGCGCTCTTTTCTCCGGTTTTTGTAGCTCGGCGCGTAGAACAAATCGTCGTCGTCGTCGTCGTCGTCGTCGTCGTCGTCGTCGCTGCTGCTCATTCTCGTGCGGTATATAGTTTTTCGTTTTTGTGACTCTTTGCGATTTTTTGAATTTTTTTTTGCATCTGAAAGTTTAGGGTTTTAGTCATTTTTTTCCTCTCCCGGCAAAAGGCAACCTTTTCGCAACTTTATTCCAATTCGTAAGCGGGAAGAGACTTTCTCTTCTCGCTCTCTTGTATATTTACACACAGTCGACAAATAACATGGCAAACAAAAACGAATTCAACGGCGACATCAACGATAAAGCGACGTACGACTATTATCACGGTAAAAGTGGTGAAGTAGACGACGGTAAAACGCGCTTGGAACCGGTGTATTCTCACAAACGGCCTCAACAATTTACGGACGACGACGACGGGAAACCTCGCTTAGGCGAAGCGATACGAAACGCGGAGAACTTTAAGACTCCGATACGAAACATGCGACCGTACGGTGGCATGTATAGGTGCCGAGGGGAAAATAAGTGCTGCGGTGCGGTGTGCAGCGCGTGTCCGGTGTGTGTTTATAACGTGCCGTGTTGCAACGATGGGTGTCTTTGGACGATTTGGTGCTGGATGGGCATTCCGCTTCCGTGGTCGTTTTGTACGATGTTCGCGTGCGAGATGTATGGGCCGACCGTCGTGACGAGAGGTAAATACGGCGATGTGGCCTGTCAATACGTCAAGCTCGCAGAGCACGAACCCGGGTACGCCTGCTTCGGAGCGCAAGGCTGCGATGGCTTTACCACGCCTTCGGGACTTCGAGACGACACGCCGATGTGCATGAAAGCCGAACCGGGGTGTTGTTAACGCGCATAGCAGATTGATTTTGTATATATATGTATTATTTTGTTTTATTATGAAACTGCTATGGTTAGATAATGTACTCGTTCTTTGTTTGTGTATGTGTGTGTGTGTGTGTGCGTGTTTTCTCTCGACGAAGTTTAGTTTCTTTTCCTCTTTTTAAAAACGCACTCTTCTTACGCCGCCCCGCCAGTCGCGGCTCCGGCGCTGGACAAAATAATCCCGACAATCAAACCGTACAAAGCTAACGCTTCGCAAAAAATCAACATCAAAACCATACCAACGAACAATTTCGGTTGCTGCGCGTTCGCTCTCACCCCGGCGTCGCCGATGATACCAATCGCCATCCCGGCGGCCAAACCGGACAAACCGCACGCTAAGCCGGAGGACAAGTGCGCATACCCTTGAAACAAAGTGTACCCGTTCGGCGTAATGTTCGTGGAGATGATCACGGCGATGATCAACCCGTAAATACCGAGAACACCAGCCATAACAACCGGAAGGATAGATTTCATCACGAGCTCCGGTCGCATCACGCCCATGCTCGCGATCCCAACTCCAGATTTGGCCGTCCCGTACGCCGCACCAAC